>Ga0181338_1000079_pt1 | contig 24322 bp, 23 predicted proteins | sample Sp13VDMM110SD_FD_122168 | JGI IMG/M metagenome (GOLD analysis project Ga0181338, IMG submission 122168) | Freshwater viral communities from Lake Michigan, USA - Sp13.VD.MM110.S.D | ecosystem: Environmental > Aquatic > Freshwater > Lake | place: USA: Michigan | collected 2013-04-23
CTTGGCAACCCACAGTCCAATCTCCCGGGCCAAACTTCCCCGCTGAGGGTTGACACCCGGCCCGGGATCAGGTAGGGTAACGTATGGCCGCGACACAAATTAAGGAAATGAGACCGACTCACGAGGGAGTTTTAGACCTTGTGTTGGCGAATCCTCATCAGACGCTGGAGAATCTCGGGTTGGCGACAGGTTATTCGCCGGCTTGGCTCTCGCAAATGATGCGCTCGGATTGCTTCCGCGCTGCGTATGACGCGAGGCGTGGCGATATCGAGGCGCAGGTGATGATGCCTTTGCAGGCGAAGCTGGCTGCGGTGGCAGAGCTTGCGATTGATAAGGTGTCCGCCGATCTGCTCGCTTCGAAAGACAAAGAGCACAATCTGGATGCTTTCGACAAGATCATGCACGCTGCCGGCTATGCGCCGAATTCGAAGTCTGCTGGTGCCGCACCCGCTATCGGTGTTCAGAACAATACGTTCATAGTGAACAAAGACGATCTGCGTGAGGCGCGTGAAGTTATCATAAACCCGCCCCAGCCCGCGCAGATCGCTCATGACGCAACGTAGATTTCTTACCGCGGACTCGGTGCTGAGTGCTAAGCACATTCCGTTTAAACCTGCATTTATACGGCAACAGAAGCAGAGGGGAGCTAAAGCAGTAGGACTGCGGTATGAACGAAAGGCGCTTGAGAAGATCGAGCGACTGGTTCAGGAACAGTCCGTGGATGCTACGTTGCTGCTCTCTCCTTGGTTCGAGTATACGGATGCGACTGGAAAGCATTGGTGTCAGCCGGACTGTGTTGTAATCTCGCATGACAGGACTCACGGTGGTGTCATAGAGATTAAATATAAGCACACGGCCGATGCCTGGTTTCAGCTTTGGAAGCTTTATGTGCCAGTGTTGCAGAAGGCGTTTCCTGACGTAAAGAAGTGGGTTACTGTGGAAATGGTTAAGTGGTTGGACCCGGCTGTCGTGTTTCCCGAGTCCTTTGATTTGACTGACTCACCGTTGAAAGTTCTAAATGCAAACAGAACATCCGTTCATATCTGGAATCCAAGCCGAGACTTCCTCACGGCCGCTTCCTGAGGCCATTGAACAGATTGATAACTACGGCGTAGAGCCGGGGACCGAACTCGACATTGCGACAGCAATTGTCTATCTGAAGGCGCAGGCCCGCATCAAGGGGTTTGACTTCTTACCGATGGAAGTGCAGATTTCCAATACGCCGCACTCGTGGATTATCGCTGCGAAGCGGTTTGTTAAGGAACGCAAAGAAGAAGGCTATGCAGGAAAGCGATTCGACGCTAACGCCTGAAATCGGCCCGAAGCTTCTGGAACTTGATCAGAAGCAGGCGGTCAAACTCGGCGCTGCATCCCTTGGAAATTACGGGAGGATTTTCTTCCCTAAGACGTTCCGTCAGAAGTCTCCCAGGATGCACGAAGAGATCGGCACGGCGCTTTACAGCATGGAGCGCTATAATGCTTTCATGATCTTTCGCGACGGCGCGAAGACTTCTCTGCTGCGTGTCTTTACTTCGCAAAGGATCGCGTATGCAATCTCCCGAACAATTATGTACGTCTCCGTTAGCCAACAGCACTCCATGTTCAGTTTGCGGTGGCTTAAGAGACAGGTCGAATCAAACACTAAGTGGGCATCCACCTTCGGTCTGCGAAAAGGCTCTAAATGGACAGACGAGTGGTTGGAAATCTATCACGGGATTGAAGAGACGCCCATCACTATATTGGCTATGGGTATCACAGGTCAGATACGAGGCTTCAACCCAGACGATTTCCGTCCTGATCTGATCATTGTCGACGACGTGCTGAATGAGGAGAACACTGCTACTCCCGAGCAGCGGAAGAAGATCGACGACTTATTGTTCGGCGCATTGCTGAATTCACTTGCCCCAGCTACGGAAGCGCCCTGGGCGAAAGCCGTGTTCCTGCAGACTCCTATGCATAAGGAAGATGCAATCAATCGCTGCATGAAAGACCCGCAGTTTAATCCGAAATGCTTTGGTGTGTTTGACGAGTTTGGTCGTAGTCGCTGGGAAGAACGCTGGCCGACTGAGACATTGATCAAAGAGAAGGAAGCGCATGTCAGGCGCGGGCAGTATCGTCTGTGGATGCGCGAGAAAGAATGTAAGATTGTCGCTGGCGAGGATAAAGCTATCGACATAACAAAGTTTAAGCACTACGATATGCTGCCGGAATCGCTGGAAGTTATCATAGCGATTGACCCGGCGTCGTCTGATTCACAAACAGCAGACGATCACGCAATCGTGGCTCTTGGCTTCCGAGGGAATGACGTGTGGGTGCTGGACTATCAATTGGCCAAGGGCGTGATGCCCGACAAAGCTGCCAACGATTTCTTCCAGCTCGTGCTCATGTATGGCCCTCGGAAAGCGGCAGTTGAAACGATTTCGTATCAGCGGGTTTTGAAATGGTATCTGGAGCAAGAGATGTTGAAGCGTCGCATCTTCGTTCCTATGGATGCTATTCAGGACAAGCGTAGCAAAGCTAACAGAATCATGCAAGCCATTCCGGGCTTGGTTTCTTACGGGCATTTCTTCATCCGGCCGAGTATGCAAGAGCTGATCGACCAAGCGGATGACTATGATCCGGAACAGAAGAACCCGAAGGACGACTTGCTGGACGCTATTGCAACAGGAATTACCTGTCAGAACCCTGCGCTCCGCGCTGGCCTTACGCTCGATGGTGAGTATAACGTCGTGGAGGATGAAGAAGAGTATCCTACATTGAGAATTGGAGGCTGTCCATGACGCCAGAAGGTTTGGCCTCAGCGCTTAAGCATGGGGGTGCTGGCCACCGCCGTGTGCTCGACGCGTGTAAATCTCGGATTCGTATGTCCGAGCAACGCATGCGTCCTCGCTTTCAGCAGATGAATAAGAATGATGAGCGCTTTCAAGCTTATGTTCCGGAGTCTGATCTGGATGCGATACGCAGAACGAATCGTGATAATAAGGGAATGCCGGAGTATCGGACTGTAGAGATACCGTATTCCTATGCTTGTTTGATGACAGCGCATACGTATTACACCTCGGTATTCCTTGGCCGCTCGCCGGTGTTCCAGGTGTCTGGGCGGCATGGCGAAGGTGAGATGAATGTTCAGTCGATCGAGGCGATCCTGGACTATCAGCGGCAGGTTGGTGAAATGTCAGTGCCGCTGTATATCTGGCTGCTTGACCCGGGTAAGTATGGCTATGGTGTGTTGGGCCACTATTGGGACGAGCAGTATACCAACGTGCGGCAAGTGGTCGAAGAGCCGGTGACTTTCATGGGGATGCCTGTGATTGGCGCAGCTCCGCGTAAAGTTGAGCGGGTAACGGAAGTTCCTGGATACCGTGGGAACAGGGTTTACAATGTCCGTCCTCACGACTTCTTCCCTGACCCACGTGTGCCAGTTCGTTACTTCCAAAAGGGAGAGTTCTGTGGGCGCTATATTGAGCATAGCTGGTTTGATGTTGTTGCTGGTGAGCGAGCTGGTCGCTTTTTCAACGTTGACAAACTGCGCTCAATGCGGCGAGACAAAGATACATCTTCTGGTGGCATTGTTGCTCGCGATATGGGGTCTAGCAATGTTGTTAGCGGCCTCCCTGACATTTCCGTGGCAGACATTGAAGACCGTATTCCAGCAGGATTCATCAAAGGCTATGAGCTTTATGTTAAGCTTATTCCTAATGAGTGGGGCTTTGGTAAAGAAGACCGTGTCGAAACCTGGGTCATCACCCTCAGCTCCAACGGAATCATCTACGGCTGCGAACCGCTCGCAGAATTCCTCGATCAATTCCCCTTCGACGTAATCGAGCACGAGCCGGAAGGCTACGCTTTGGTATCCCGTTCCATGCTGGAGATCTCCCAGCCCCTGACGGATATCATCTCCTGGCTCGTCAACACCCACTTTTACAACGTCCGTCAGACCCTCAACAATCAGTTCATCGTCGACCCTTCGATGGTCGTCATGAAGGACGTTGAAAACCCCAACCCTGGCCGTGTCATCCGGCTAAAGCCTTCGGCTTATGGTAAAGATGTCAGGACCCTTTTGACTCAGTTGCAGAACTCAGATGTGACTGGTCGGCATATGTCTGACATTGGACCGATTACTGAATTCGTTCAGCGTGCGTTGGGCACACCGGACTCGGTGATGGGGATGCTTCCGACGAAGAGTCATACGACTGCCACGGCTACGCGGACGAGCACGAGCTTTGGCACGAACCGACTGAAGACGAATTGCGAGTATTACTCGGCCATGGGCTGGACTCCTTTCGTTCAGAAGCTCATACAGCGCACTCAGCAGCGCATGGACTATGAGCAATACTTCAGGGTGGCAGGAGACACTGCACAATACGGGAAGCCGTGGGTTCAAGCAACTCCGGATACCATTCGAGGTTTCTACGACTTCATTCCTGTCGATGGGACGCTGCCAGTTGATCGGTTTGCACAAGCGAATCTCTGGCAAATGATGCTGGGGCAGATTCGCAACTATCCGCAGATCATGCAGAATTATGATATTGCAAAAATCTTCGGGTGGGTTGCTACCTTGGCTGGTATCAAGAACATTGCTCAGTTCAAGATCACGCCGGATGCGTTACTGCAACAACAAGCTCAAGCTGGTAACGTGGTGCCGATAGGCACGGCGCAAAAGAACCTGCCGCCGAATCTGAATGAGCCGAGACAAGTTCCTGGCATGGGAGCAACCGGCTGATGGATAAGATTGAACTCGAAGGTGAATTAAGTGACGCTGCTAGTGAACTGAAAGTCTGGAAGGACTTGAAGGAGACTCACGGCTGGCAGCGTATGCAGGTGATGGTTCAAGGGCAGATCAACGCCCGGTTTACTGAGTATCGGAAGCCTCTCGGTTCAATGGATGAGGTTCCCGCGCAAGAGTATTTGAAAGGCGAGATGGCTGGACTCGAGCTGTTCAGCGGTCTGTTGGATGCCGAGATTGAGAGACTCGAAGCGTTAATTGAACGTTTAACTAAGGAGATAGAAGATGAACCTGACACGGAAGATTCTGCAACGGCTGGAGATGCCGGAGGGGGAGACGGGCTCGACCTCATCGACGAGTCCCGCACCGACACCTTCGCCGACGGCAGCACCAGCAACACCTGAAGCGCCTGCGGCTGCGGCCGGAGAAGATAACGGAGAGGTAGAAGATCTTTCTGCGTCTCCTGAAGATTGGGCTGCGCTCTCGGCCGAGACTGATGAAGATGAACCGGCAGCACCCGTTGCGACGCCAGCTCCTGCTGCGCCCGCTCCGGCACCTGCTGCCGCTCCGTCGCCTTCACCAGCTCCGGCTCCCGCACAGCCCGGTGCGCCGGCAACACCTGCAGCTGCTCCTGCGGCTCCTGCAGCAACACCAGCAACGCCTGCAACTCCGGTTGCAACGCCTGCTGCGCCAGCACCCCAGAGAACGGCCGAGGAACTGGAAGCAGAAGCCCGGCAAGCTGCGAAGACTTATCAGGACGGCTTGGAGAAAGCTTATCAACTTCCTGAAGACCTCGCAACGCAGGTAGCCACAGAGCCGGAACTCGTGCTGCCTAAGATTGCTGCGCAACTGCACATGGCAGTGGAACACGCGGTGCTTCAACGTGTTTCCCAGATGATTCCGGGGTATATCTCACATCACCAAGTTATCACGGTGAAGGAAGAGCAGGCCAAAGCGGCCTTCTTCGAGGCAAACCCTGATCTGACAAACTATGACGCTCAAGTGCGGCAAGCCGGTCTGATGTTCAGAAGCTTGAACAAAGACGCAACTCCGGAACAAGCGATTCTGGCTATCGGGAATATGGTGAGATCGGCGATGGGTCTGCCGGCTTTGCAACCGAAACCAGGTGCTGGAGCGGGGCCTGCTGCCTCCGCAACACCAGTGGTTGTCACCCGTCCTGCTGGGACAGGCCATAAGCCTGCCATGCCGGGCTCTGGTGGCGGCGCTGCGCAACCTGCGGCTGGTAATGAGTGGGGCAATATGGCGGAAGCTATGATCGCGGAAGATCAGGCGCCGTAAGCTTCACGAAGGAGAAGTAAAGATGTTTTCGCTTTTGCATTTGCTTTGGAACCCGCAGGCGCTTTTCAGCCTGTTCCAGTTCTTTGCTATCGCATCACTGCGTGGCACGGGCGACTGGGGCACGGATGAGCGTCCGAAGTCGTTCAGGGAGATGATTCTCTGGCGGCGCCCCAACGGTTCAGCACCGCTGCTGGCTTTCACGTCCAAGACGAAGAGCCAGTCGCTGACTGATCCGGAGTTCGCATGGTGGGAAGAAGAGCTGAACGCTATCCGTGTCCGTATTTCCTATACGACCGGTTACGCTACATCAGCCACGACACTGGTTGTCGACACCTCAGGCGATGCTCAAGACCTCGTGGCCGGCGACGTTCTGCTGGTCGAAGCTGCGCTGACCTCGTCCTACACTCACGAGTTGCTGGTTGTCTCGTCGGTGGACTCGAGCACGCAGTTTGTGGTGAAGCGCGCACAAGCCGGCACGACTGCGGCGACGATCGCTCACCAGACGTACCTGACGAAAATCGGGAACGTCTTTGCCGAGGGCACAGGCGCACCGGGCGTAAGCACCCGCAATCCGACGAAGCTCTATAACTATGTGCAGATTTTCAAGACTGCATATAGCATCACCGAAACTGCGAAGCTTACCAAAGCCCGCACGGGTGATGCGCTGGCCAATGACAAGAAGCGCAAGATGTTCGACCACTCCGTGGCCCTCGAACTCGCCTTCCTGTTCGGCAAGCGGTATGAAGCTGCGACAGGCGGCACGAACGGCAAACCGCTGCGCTTCACCGGTGGTGTGCTGTATATGTTCTCGCAGTATGCGACCAGCCGTATCACGGCTTTCACCACGACGCCTACCGAGACCACGCTGCTGGATGCGGTGTATCCGATCTGGGACTACGATACCGAAGCCGGTTCCGAACGGATTGCCTTCTGCGGCAATGGCGCGCTGAATTCCCTGAACAAGCTGGCCAAGAGCTCGAGCAGCACCCGTATCAACTTCGACGGGTATGTGACAGTTTACGGCATGAAGCTGATGCGTTGGGTCTTCCCGCAAGGTGAAATCTACCTGCGGACCCATCCGCTGTTCAACACGCACGCCAGGTTCACAAACGATATCTTCATCTTCGACCCCAGCACCATGATCTACCGGTATCTGCGGGACACGAAGCCCAAAGAGAACATCCAGGGCAATGATGAAGATCTGCAAAAAGGTCAGTGGTTGACCGAAGCGGGGCTCGAAATGGAGCACGCCAAGACCAGCTGCTGGTTGTCGAACTTCGTTGTGCCGTAAGACGACGAAGAAACTGTAATACAGCCCGGGTTCATTTCACACTTGAACCCGGGCTTTAACGGAGGCTCTATGAGCTCTTTACTGCAGAAGTTTAAAGAATTGAATGTGTATGTCGCTGTTCCATCCCAAGGAATGTGGGTGGCCGACTTCGGCACTTCGCTTTGCAATATGTTGACTACCTGTGGTTCGCACAGGATTGAGAATTACAAGACGCAAAAGATTCACACTATGTCGTCCAAGGGATCGGTGCTGCCGAAACTGCGGTGGAATGTAGTTGAGGAATGTCAGAAGAAGGAAGCTGACTACTTGTTGTTTGTGGACAGCGATCAGACGTTCCCTCGCAGCACGTTGCACCGGCTTATTAAACATGGTAAGGATTGTGTGGGAGCTAACATTGCGACCAAGACAATACCGACGCAGCCGACTGCGCGGATTATCACGAAGGAAGAGCCGATTTTTGGCTCGCCGGTGTACACTGACCCGGAGTCAAAAGGGCTTCAAAAGGTATGGAGGGTAGGCACCGGGCTGGTGCTGCTCTCGAAGAAAGCGATCAATACGATCAAGCCTGAAGACTTTGACATGTACTGGCGGGAAGATGTGAAGCTGCATCAGGGTGAGGACTGGACGATGTTTGCTGCTCTTGAGAAGGCAGGCATCGACGTTTGGGTAGATCATGACTTGTCGAAAGAAGTCGGACACGTCGGTCTCTTTGAATTCACACATGAGTATACAGGAGAGGTGAAGCATGTGGGTCATACCGTCTCGCGCGCGGCCTGATTGGCTGGCACGTCTCTGCGATTCTTTCGGGCCGGAAGACCTGAAGGAACCGGTTGCAGTTATACTCTGCAAAGAAGACCCGAAGTGGGACGAATACTATCGTCGCCAATGGCCTGAGACTTGGAGCATCAACTTGGCTCCGGAAGGTCATACGTATTGCGGAGAGAAGATGAATTGGGCACTGGCTCAATTTCCGAAAGCGAAGTTCTACGGGCATCTGTGTGATGATGTCTGGATCAAGACGAAAGATATGTTGCCGCAGCTTTCTGCCGCTGCTGGGGATTGGAAGATCAGCTACCCCGGTGACGGTATCTATGACGATCAGGGAAAGGAGGCGATCATCTGTTTTCCTTGTTCTGGGGGTAAGTTGATACGAGCTCTCGGCTGGTGGGCTCACCCAGATTTGAAGCATAACTGTATCGATTCGGTGCTGACAGATATTGCCAGGATGGTGCCGGATTGCGAAGTTAACATGCGGCATTTGGAACTTGGTATGGTGCATCCGAGTGTCCGCAAAGATACGTGGGACGAGACTTACGAGCGCGTTGAGCTTATCAACCTCGAAGCCGGAACCATTTACCATCGAGTGTGGGATCGTCAGCCAGCACAGAAAGACGCTCTCAATCGTATTCGTGAAGCAATGGAGGCCGACCGTGGCTGAAACAACGAAGAAGTCTAAAGTTAAAGGCAAGAAAGTTGTTGACTCTTGCTGCGCACTTCCTTGCGGCGATTATAAGCCGAGGCTTTATCTTGATCTGGAAGGTAAAGATGTCAGTCAAGTAAAGGGTTTGACTGTCGGGGAAGAAGTCTGGTGTCTCATTAAAGGTAAGGTTGTCGGGCTCGAGCAGCGCGAGCGTTCCGACAGCGACGGTGAGATGAAGAAAACAGGTTCGATTCAGCTGGAAGGTTATGAAGTCGATGTGTTGGCCGAAGAGCCGAACGACTTCGTGAAGATGGCCGATGAAATGACTGAAGGAGATCAGTCATGAGCAGTGCAGTCTATCCGAAGGCTCTGGACGCGATTGGTAAAAAGCTGATCGATTTGACCACTGACGACATTCGCGTGATGCTGCTCAAGGCGGCGTACACTTACGATCCGACAGATGAGTTTATCGCAGATATTGGAGCTAACGATAACGGCAGATCGGCTGCGGCGATTGGCGGAAGAACAATGGCCAGTGGCGTGCTGGATGGGAGTGATACGAGTTTAACCGCTACAGGAGCTGTATCTTGTGATGCAGTTCTTGTTTTCTTGCATACTGGTTCAGATGCAACTGCCAGGCTTTTAGCAAGATTAGAGGGCTCGGCTTTCACTCCTGCAGCCTCACAGCCTATCAATGTGCTGTTTCATGCAAGCGGAATTCTTTCGATTTAAGTCATGGCTGATCGCTATTGGGTAGGCGGCACTAACACTTGGAACGGCACAGCCGGCACCAAGTGGGCCACTACGTCTGGTGGCGCTGGTGGTGCTGCTGTCCCTACTTCTTCAGATGATGTGTTTTTTGATGCTAATTCTGGGGTTGTAACTGTAACTGTCTCAGGTTCCCCCGCTTGCAGGCATTTAAATTTTACTGGTTTTCCATCTGGCGCTGCCATAACTACTGGCGGTATTGTCACGCTGGTTTTGGGTGGAGATATTATCATTCCATCTGGCAGCCTTGCAACCTATACATTCTTTGGCTTTGTAGCGCCGACAGCTAGTGTCACACACACTTTAGATACGAACGGGGTAGTGCATCAATTTATTATAAACTCGAATGCAAACAACGCTACAATCAATTTAGCTTCTGATTGGGTCACAGATTCTTCGACCGCAGCAAGACCGTCCGGAATGATCTTCACCGGCACTGGTGCAGTTTTTAATACTAATAACTATAATATGACGTTGAGTGATTTTAATAATGGCCCAGCTGGAACTATAAATCTTGGCTCTAGTATTATTACCCTAAAAGAGCCAAGAACGGGGGCTGGGCAAGGCTTTGTCTCTCTTTCTGGTGCTGGAACAGTGAATTTTGGCACTTCAAAAATAATACTGCAATGCGTTGGAAGCAACAACAGAACTTTTGCTGGTGCCGGTAGAACTTTCTATAATTTGGAGATTACAGGGTCAACTTCCGGGAACTTAGTCTTCACTGGATCAAATACTTTCAACGAGTTCAGGTGTTCTATCGCACCTAAAACTATTCATTTTACTGCTGGCACAACAACCACTGTGTCTGCTTGGGTTGTATCTGGGACACCTGGTAACTTAATTACTATTACCAGCCCCACCACTGCTACTCACGCTTTGGTAAAAACTGGTGGGATAGTCAGTTCAGATTATCTGAATTTGAGTTATTCCGCAGCTACTCCCGCTTCGACGTGGTATGCTGGGGCTAATTCAACTAATAGTGGTAACAACAGCGGTTGGTTATTCTCTGCAGGTGCGTTTGATTTCAGCCCGGGATTTGGCTCGAATACCCCACAAGCCTTTGGCTTGACGCCTGGCTTAGAGATGTCTACAGCTATGAATACCAGTACAGCTGCAGGTTATGTGCCTATCTTAAATCTAAATGTAGCGCTTGAAATTGCAGTAAGTCAAGCATTTGCTTATGATGCAGGAATATCTGGTGGTATGTCTGTCAGTCGTGCTGACGGGCCTCGTGCTGCTTTTGATGTAGGCTTTGAATTCCGCTGGAATGACCAAGAACCGCTGTCTGGTTCTTGGTCAAAGCAATCGGTTAAATCGCCAGGTTGGATTAGCCAATCTGGTTTAAATAATTCGTGGACTGAACAAGAGAGCGAGACATGATTAAAAGTGCTGTGATTACGATTATCAAGAATCGTCTTGGTCAGCGAACCGATCTGGACGACTTCATCACGACGGAACTGGATTTGCAACAGGAAACCGCATTGGAGCGGAACGGTCGGATTGTACCTTGGTTTATGGAGTCCGAGGTAGCTTCAACGACTATGGAAGTTGGTGAGCAGCGTGTTCCAATTCCTGCTGACTTTGCAATGGCAAAGGAAGAAGGCGGGCTGTTCGTCTACCGAGCGGATCAAGAAGAACCTTGGATTCCGTTAACCAAGGTGGACTACGACGATGCAGTGATGAAATATGGCGATCAGACCGGACAGCCAGAAGTCTACTCGATGGGTGGTGACTACTATCGGATGTTTCCTATCCCTGATCAGGAATACGTTTTGAAACAGATTTACTTCCAGACGGATACTCCGCCGTCAGCTGTAGCTGCTGGTTCTTACAACAAGTGGTTGCGGTATGCACCTGACTTGGTGATTGCGCAGATGTGCGTATATCTCGCCTCGTTTTATATGCAAGACTTTGACTTAGCCAAAGTGCATCAAACTGCGTTGCAGGCAGCTTGGGATCGACTGCATGTCGAAACCGAGTCACAGAAGCATACTGGCCGTCAATATCAGATGGGGCGCTAACATGGGACTCGAAGCTGGAAATTTTCTCAATGATTTAGTAGTTATCAATCCGGTTGCAGGTGACCCGCGCAATCAGGGTGACGATCATTTGCGACTGATTAAAGAAGTGCTGAAAAATACTTTCCCAGGCTTTACGGGGCAGTTTACTCGCACGCAAACTAAGTCTGCTGGCTATACCCCAGTTTTGAATGACAATTGGTCAGCTATACTCGCGACAGCTTCCTTGACACTAGGCCTAACAGCAGCCGCTACGCTTGGCAATGGTTGGGCTTTAATCATCATTGCAGATGGCGGTGATGTTACAGTTGATCCGAACAGCACTGAAGAGATCAATGGGGCTGCCACTTCAGTTGTAGTTGAAGATGGTAATATGGCTTTGCTTGTGTGCACAGGCGCTGAGTTTTATCTTCTTCAAGCGCCGAGGACTATTCCGGTAATTGAAGCTTTTCCGATCGGCTCTATCTTCATGTCGGTAGTTGCAACTGCCCCCGCAACTTTACTCGGATATGGAACTTGGGTTGCTTTCGGAACTGGTCGTATGCCGATAGGCATAGACTCCGGCAATGCTTTGTTTGATACGGCAGAAGAAACTGGTGGGTCTGCTGATATTCCTGTGGTAGCGCATGATCATACTTTTACTACTGGTGGTCAAAGCGCAGACCATAGTCACGTAATAGGTGTTGGCTCTGTTGGCGGAACTTCTGGTGGTGTGTCCAGTGGTGTTGGTGTTTCTGGAGGTGCAAACACTAACGCTACTTCCAACGATCATACTCACTCTGGCACGACAGCCTCAACTGGTGTAACTGGCACAAACAAAAACTATCCTCCGTTTATCGCAGTTTACATGTGGAAGCGCACAGGTTAAGGAGAACGATTTGGCTGATTGCGATCAAGACGAAATCAAAACTCCTTTCTTCTCTTGGAGAGGAAAGTCTCGGCAAACAGCTGAGTTAATCTCAATGGCTTCCATGCTTGCTCTTGGTTGGGTAGGTTGGCAGGTGTGGGAAATGAAAGCGGAAACGAAAAAAGACTCCACGAAATTGGAGCAGACTTTTAAGCAGGGGTTTACTGACTTGGCTGGTGGGCAGAAAGAGCAAAACGAGATTATGCGTTTTCAGCTTTGCCTACAATCTGTCTCACCAGAGCGTCGTGAGCGGGAATACATAAGTGAGAATTCAATGTGTCGGCAGCTGTCAAAGGAAAAACTATGACTCCGCATTTCTCGAAAGAGGAGTTGACTTGTAAGTGTGGCTGCGGTATGCTGCCAGACCCGATCTTTATGAATAAGGTCGAGTTGCTGCGCGTGACTGTTGGCTTTCCGTTTCCAGTGAATTCGGCCGCACGCTGTGCAAAGCATAATAAAGCAGTGAGTGGAACTGGAGAAGATGGGCCACATACGACTGGACATGCGATCGACTTAGGCTTGTCAGGCGCGAAAGCTTTGACAGTTCTTAATACTGCACTGCGTATGGGTGTCTTTACTGGTATTGGAATAAACCAGAAAGGTAATTATCCCGGACGCTTTGTTCACTTGGACGATCTGCCCAATGCACCGGGTCAGCCGCGTCCTCACATCTGGAGCTACTAGCATGCCCTTACCAGCAATCATTGCACTTGCCGCAAAACTCCTGCCTTTCGCTGCTGCAGTCCCGGATGTGATTCGTGCCTTTGGTGGGGAAAAGGCGGGTGACGTCGCTGACGTGATGGTAGACGTTGCGAAGAAAATCACTGGTGAAGTTGACGGCGAGACAGCAGTCACCAAGATCATCAATGACCCACGACTGCAATTGGAATATCAGACGATGCTCTCGCAAGAGAAAATCACGATTCTGAAAATTGAAGCGGATGCTGAGAAAGCTGCCAGTGAAGCAGTGACTGATCGCTGGAAAGCTGACATGGCGTCTGATGATAAGCTTTCCAAGCAGGTGCGCCCGGCCGTGCTTCTGTGGTTTATGGTGCTGTTGACTTATATTACAGTCGCCAGTAGTGTCGGAACTCGCTTTCAGACCGGAGTGCTTGATATGATTCTGTATCTCGCTCTGGCAGTATTCAGCGCCTACTTCGTTGGCCGCACAGGCGAAAAAGGTATGGAAACTTTCAGCAAGATGCGCTTGCACAGGAAGTAAGCATGGGTAAAAAGAAGACAGTCGCTATCCCGATCGCTGGCCAATACGGCATAGTTGTTGATGTGTCTCCCCAGGAGATGCCGTTGAACGCTTGGAGTGGTGGGAAGAATGTGCGTTTCCGAGACGGATACGTAGAGAAATTCTTCGGGCATGTGGCTGTCTTCGACCCGCCGGTAGTTCCTCCGTATTGGGCGCTGCCTGTGCCGACGGTGCAGGGTTTGCTTTGGCTGTATGCTGGACTGCAGAAAGTCTATGCGTGGGATGGGGCTGCGCATTTTAACATTACTCGGCAAACTGCTTCAGTAGATGTAGATTATTCAGCGAATGCAACGTTGAACTGGACAGGTGGTTTACTTGGTGGTGTGCCTGTAATCAACAATGGAGTTGATGCCCCGCAGATGTGGTTTCCGGCGGAAACTGGCGTGAAACTGGAAGAATTAGGTAACTGGCCAGCTTTGACAACATGCCGCGCTTTCCGTTCATTCAAGCAATACCTGCTTGCTATGGATGTGACGAAGAATACCGACCGCTTCCCCTTTATGGTGAAGTGGAGTCACGCCGCTGATCCTGGTGATATTCCGGTAAGCTGGGACGAAACAGACGAAACACGGGATGCTGGTGAGTATGAGATTAAGGAGTCCGGTGGTTTCGTGCTGGATAGTATTCCGCTGAAGGATACGAACGTCATCTATAAAGAAGATGAAATCTGGGCTCAGCAGTATATAGGTGGGATTAACATCTTCAAGTTTTTCCGACTCTTCGGGACTATTGGAGCTTTGTCTCGTCGGTGCGCTATTGAGATACCTGGCGGCTATCACTTGGTCTTTGGCTCGAATGATATTATCAAGCATAATGGCGTCGAGGCAACTTCGATCTTGGAAGGGAAGTATCAACGGCGGATATACTCGACGATTGATCCAGACAATTTCGCTAAGTGCTTCGTAGCTGTAAATAAGGCAGCACGGGAAGTCTGGTTCTGTTACCCGGAGACCGGCAACACACTGCCGAATATCGCACTTGTCTGGAATATGAAGACAGGTGCTCTTGGGTTGAGAGACATTCCGAACGTCACTCACATTGCCGCTGGTTTAGTTAACTTAGGAGTTAACTCCGATCTCTGGTCGTCGAATGACGGGACTTGGGATGACTGGGCGCAGGCGTGGGGCGAGCGTGAGTTTAATCCATCACAAGAGAAACTGTTACTCTGCAACCCTGTGTTGACTAAACTCTTCCGAGCAGACACCGATACAACTTTCGATCTGCAGCCGATGGAGTCTTACATCGAGCGTGTAGGTCTCGGTTTTCCGCTGAAAACGGGAGAATCGCCTGACTTTACTTCCAAGAAATTTGTATCGCGTATCTGGCCGAGAATTTCTGGAACGATCGGAGGTGTGGTTAATGTGCACCTCGGCACGCAAGAGAAAGTGGACGGGCCTGTAACTTATAAGCCGAGTAAACCCTTTGTTATCGGACAACAGGAGCACGTGGATATCATGGCTGACTCACGTCTCCACGCTCTCAAGTTCTCCTCAGATACCGCTTTGGAATGGAAACTGCACAGCTACGACGTAGACGTTCGTAAGTCTGGGGAAATGTAATGGAGAAGTATGAAGCCAGCGAAGTTTCAACCATCGAGCCAACTGGGGTGTTCGGTTGGGCTGTGGAGGAGTTTCGCAGGATTTCGGCGGCGTTCTCAACTATTCATGAACTCGACACTTACCACGTCGCGCCGAAGAAAGCACGCACTGGCATGCTGGTAATCGCTGATGGGACTGACTGGGACCCTGGAGCTGGTCAGGGTGTTTACTGCTATTACAACTCAACTTGGAATCGTCTTGGCTGAATTTGACACACCTGAATGGCGGGCAGAGCGTAACGCAAAGCTTGCCGAGTGGTTTCTCCATAACGGAGATGCCATTGCTCTTTTCCTTGATTTCTGTCAGTTGTCCGAAGTATGGGACGACTTGATTGATAAAGATAAGATTCCGACGGATGAGGAAGTTTCGGATACATTCAACAGTATGTTGATTCGGCTTCCTACAAATCCGTTTTACTTGAGATATCAAGGTTGGTTTACTTGTCTCTCAATTCTTGTGGTGAACGCTTATCATGATGCAAACCAGTTTCAACTTGGTGATAAGCGGCAGCGTCATATTGCTTACCATTTACGTAAGATGATCATTGAATTTGCTTGCCTGATCGCGTTCTGTGCGGGTGGTTTTCCTCACATGCGTAAGGTGAGTTTAGAGATTCGCGAGTTTTTCATCCGCGAAACCTACGAAGACTGGGAGCTTTCTGATGCGCAACTTCATTAAACTATTGTTCAGCGTGGTGACGCCGCTCTACTTCGGTGGTGGCGGAGGCGCGCAGCAATCGACTACAACAACGCAGAATTTCTCTCCGGAGGAAGCTGCGCAGCGTGCTCTGGTTCAGCAGGAAGCTACGAGGATTTACCAGAGTAGCAAAGACCAGATTGCTAATTCTCCGTATCCAGGGGCGGCGCCGGTTCCTCTGGGCCCAGATTCGTTGCAGGCGCAGGACATGCTGCGCACTTGGGCAAATGGAGCTGGAACTACCGGAGCACAGACTGCTCAAGGTTATTCCGATTTCCTGATGACAGATGCGATGAAGGCGGAGTCGAATCCGTATCTTCAAAGTGCTATCGGTGCTGCGACACGTCCGATAGATCAGGCTTACACAGACCCGGGTGGCGTATTCAGCTCTATCCGGACAAGCTCGCAGCAAGCAGGTCCGAGCACACGGCAAGGTATCGCTGAAGGTATCGCAGGTCGTGGTTACCTGAATGCTGTCGGTGATGTGTCCAGTAAAATGGCATATCAGAACTATGCAGATTCGATGAAGAATGCGACGACTGCATTAGCTCTTGGCCCGCAGACAGCACAGCTTGGCCAAATGCCTGCAATGGCGATCGGAGCTATCGGTCAACAGAACGAGATGATCCAGCAGATGCAAGGGGATTATGCCTCTCAGCAGAAAATGTGGGAGCTGAACGCTCCGTGGGCGCCTTTGCAGAATTACGCTAACATCGTGTTCGGCGGAGCGGCGCCCGGAACGACCTCGACTTCAACAGGTGGCGGCTCACAATCTCCTAATCGAGCGATGGGAGCTCTTGGTGGCGCCGCTCAGGGGGCAATGCTCGGTTCAGTTGTGCCGGGTATAGGCACCGCAGTCGGAGCTGGTGTCGGCGCATTGCTTGGCTTATTCGGTAGCTAACAGGAGAACTTAAATGATGGACTTTTCTGCAATTACTCCGGAAATGCTGAACACTTTGGCTGCGGACTGGAATCCGATGCCGATGCTGGAACAGCTGAACACTCCTGCAAATGCCGTATTAGGCGGACAAAATCCGATGCCTGCTGCGGATGGAGGCTACTTCAATATGCTGAACGGAGGTCTTGGTCAGGGTGCGCCGATCACGCCTCAAGGTCCGGCTCAACCTGGTATGACTCCGCTGAACATGCAGCAGATTGCTGCCCTACAAGGCAGCATGGCGAAGCCTCAGCAGATGCCGAACCCTGCGGCGGTGTCTCCGAGTAACAACTCGAGGGCGATCTCCACTGTGCCGATTCCTGGAGTAAATTCTCCAGGTATTGCGCCGGGCTTGAATCAAATCCTGCAAGGAGGTAAGCGATAATGGACTTCCAGCAAATGATGGGCACAATGCCTCAGAGTGAAATGGCTGCTCCGCAGTTTGGTCAGCCGAGCCCGCAGCTTCTTGCTCAGCCGGCGCAGCCCGCACAGATGCCGTATGCTGCCACACAGCAAGGCTTACCTCCGGAAGTGCAGGCTATGAACACGCCAGTGAAAAGCGCTGAGGAACTTGAGCAGCGCAAATCTGGCTGGATGGAAGTCATCAAGAAGATTTCCGCTGACCCGAATATCATGAGGGCTATTGGTTACTTTGGGCAATCGGTGGCTCAGCCAATGCCGCAAGGTCAATCTGCTATCGGACACTTGAGCAACGGTGTGATGACTGGTGTCAACGCCTATCAGTTTGGCAAAGACGCTGAGTTTCAACGGCAAATGGCTGAGAGTAAGAACAAGCGGGAAGTTGCTGAATCTGAAGCCAACGTCGAAGGCACGAAGGCACGCACTGCCGGCACTGTTACAGACAATGAACTCAAAACTCGCACTCTGGAAGACAGTGTTGCCAAGGTCAAGACTGAACGTGAGAAGCTTGCTCTTGATCTTGGTAAGGCGAAGGATGAAGCCGAGCGGGCTAAGATTCAACTTGCTCACGACAAGCGGATCGCAGAGATTCGTACTTCCCTGCCGGACGACAGCTACCGTGCAAGTCTGGATGCGGAGCTCAAAGCGAAAGGTCTCGCGAACGATCTGTCGAAAGCGCAGGCATCTTCGGCTAATGCTACAGCTGGTTACTACGGTGCCAAAGCTTCGGAAGTCAAGGCCGAGATGGATGCAATGAAAGGTCTGTCGGACGAAGAAAAGCGGCAATTCATCACCAAAACTGGCAAGTATGCAGGAGGTGTGGGTTCCGGTCAGGCGGTCATGGCGGAATACTACAAGGGCAATTGGAAGCAAGCCAACCCGAAACGTGCTGGTGAAACTGATGAGCAATACGGCACACGGGCAGCAACCGCGCTCAACTCATATCTGACGACTGCCAAAGACAAGCCAGAAGCGGATGAATTCCTTCGCTGGGCTGGTCTCTACGGCACTGGTAATTCCACCACAGATATGGCCGCCTTCAAGAAATGGAAAGGCGAAGCACCTGCAGGTTCAACGCCAGGCGGGGCAGCTACTGCCAAACGTGAACGCACTTTTGACGCTTCTGGAAAAGAAGTCAAATAAGGATTCAAATGGGCCAAGTAATCAACACCACCTATGGCGAAACTTTTAACTTTCCGGATGATACACCTGAGGAAGTTATAAGTCAGACGGTTCGGAAATACGCTCCGAAAGGGCCTACGAGCCCGGAAGTCATCTCTGGAACTTTAAGCGCTATTCCAGGTCAGTTGACGGCCGGTGCGCTTGCCGTGAAGTCTGCCGTGCGTATGCCGAAACTTCCTTTTGTTACAACTGATCCGCTCGAGGAACTGCAACATCTGAATGCGAGTGGTCGGTATGGGCAAGGGGATATGGAAATCCTCAGTCAGGCTTTGCATAAGAAGCCGCTTGCGCAGGTGACTGAAGAGCATATGGTAGGTGAACGTCGTCGGCAGGAGGAACGTGCGACTGCTGCGACGGTAGGTAAGATGGCCTCGGAGAATCTGCCTCCGAACATGACGACAGGCGGAGAAGTGCTGAGTTCAGTCGTTGGTAGCGTGGCGACTGCTTTGCCTGCTGTGGCTGCGGGTATTGTGACGAAGAGTCCGGCTGTAGCTATCGGAACGATGGGTGGAGCTTCTGCACTTACGAGTGCTGGAACTGGTGCACAGTCCAATGCAACGGACTCCGATCTGTTGACTACCGCTGCAGCTGTCGGTGGTGTAGAAGCTGCGTTCGAGACGATTCCTACCAAGATGCTGTTCAAGATGTTCGACGGTAAGAATCTGCTTGCGAAAGGCTTGAAATTCATCGCGGCTGAAGAATTGACTGAACTGCCGACTACCGCGGTGCAGAAAGCCTTGGAAACCGCTGGCTATAACCCTGATACTCCTGCTGATCAGTTCTTCGCGGAGTTGAAGCATGATCTGTTGATTACCGCTCTCGCCACGCCATTCGCTGCTGGCACTCAGGCAGGTATGGTTGCTGGTGTTCAGAAGCTACAAGAGCGTTCTGCCGGTAAGACGATAGGCGATCTCGTTGGTGAAGATATCGACAAGATTCGTGAACTGAAAACGAATCTCGATCTTGCACAAGAACTGCAAGAAATGGGTATTCCTGTCGACTTGAAGCAAAAGCAGGATGCTTACAATATGGCGCTGCGGAAGTATATGGAGCCGCCGGAAACCCCGGGTTCAAGTGAGACTAGTCCCCGGGATAAACCCACAATCCAGACAAGCGTGCTTTCCCCTGAAACCGCTGCTCTGATTCAATCAATTGACGCTGAATTAAATCCGGAGAACATAACCGATGAACAGGTTTCTCAGGCAAGGGCGCAGGTCGCAAGTTTTGAAGAAGCAACAAAGAGACCTGCAAGAGATGAAAGCGTTGCTCACCTCCGCGGGCTTGACGACCTCCAGCACGAAGGCGACATCGGAGAGTCTGCAAAGGTTGCAAGAAACGCTATCAACTACGCGAATGAGAATGACTTAACTGCGAGGAGTGAACGGCCGATTATTGCTGGGCCTGCTGGCACGGAAGGATTGACGCTTCAGCAAGTTGAGATCGAGAAGGTGCCTGGTGTGTATGCGGTAGGTTTGCCAACAGCGGATCGCTCAGAGGAGTTTACACGAGCTACGCAGGAGACGCTCGAGAAGTGGCGGGCCCAGTATCTGCCGAATACTTCGTTTATCTTGCTGAATGAATCAGTGCCAACGCGCAATGCTGGTGGCTGGCACTCACGGCTTGGAAGCGGCGTGCATGTGATTCTGCCCAATGCGTTGCGGAATCTGAAGAATCCTGCACAGTATAACACGAACGCGCAGTTTAAGCAGCTCTACACGCTAGCGCATGAGTTCGGGCACGCACTGTTCGATGAAAAGATGTTCGAAGGTGTCGAGCCGACCGTGCGCCAACTGGTGGAAACACAGGGGCAACTTGGGTTAGTTGGAGAAGAGACACTGGCTCAACTTCCTGAGGCGCAAGCTGGTATCCTGCGCGAATTCAATGCGCTTAAAGCGAGGGTAATGAGCAATGAAATCACGGCGCAGGAATTCATCAACGAGTGGATGGGCCCGGCGAAGATTCACCGCTCAAGCTTCGCTGCCGATCACGGAGTCTCAGGCGATGCCCCCGCTATACAGCTCGTCGACGCTATCATCCGGCGAAGCATCCGAACAAATGAATCGCTCACTGGAGAACAGCTTTTCAAACTCAGGAACGAATTCCTGGGAGTGAATGAGTATTTCGCTGAGCAAATGGCTCGTCATGCGTATGACAAGAAATGGGATGAAAGTTCGGCTTATAACAAGGAATCGCTGTTTGCGCGGGCTTTTGCTAGCGCGAGAGCTTTGCTCATGGATTTCTTCAAAGATTTAAAGAAAGAAGGTGGTCTGGCTGCTGGTGTTAAATTCCAGGATTGGCTGGATGGACTGACTGCGGTTCCGGTGCTGGAACAGCAAGAAACTCCGCTTAAGCCTGTCAAGCCGAAGGTGAAGAAAAAGGCTGCTATACCGAAGAAACCTGCGATTAAGAAAACTGATTTAAACGAGGAAACTGAGAGTAAGCAGCAGATTCTCAATGCCCGTAAAGTCGTCACCGGATTGGTTCGCTCTGGTGACATTGAGGCAGGTGGTGAGCAATATAAACACTTCATGCAGCTTATCAAGGCGAATGACTTTTCAACTTTCATCGAAGAAATTCAGCCTTTGACGGAAAAGAAAATCAAGCTGGAACTGGACAACGATATTCCTGATGTTCGCACAATGGGGCTGCAAATGGACCCCAAGCGTCTCGTTCAGCAGTTCGGTGCGAATATGTATTCTGGTGACTTGCCGTCGACTATCGTGAAAGAGCTGGTGCAGAACAGTTTCGACGCGATCAAGCAGGCACAGAATAAGGAAACCGGCGATCCACTTGAGCAGGTGCCTATTCATAATATTAAGGTCACTACGGACAGTAAAGCTCGCACGATTACTGTGTCAGATACCGGCGTTGGCATGACTCCGGAAATCCTGCAAAAGGCTTTCTTGACGTATCCTGGGTCGAGTAAGCTTGGTTTGAAGCCGGAGCAGGCTTCTGGTGGTCTTGGCCTCGCGAAGGTGCTGATTCTCTTTGTGCCAGAACGTCTGGTTGTAACGACTATTCGTGATGGTAAGAAGACCGTAATGGATACGACTCCCGATGAGATAATCGAGGGGAATACGCAAGCAGTTGTGACTGATACGGCAGAGGAATCTGGCACAACAGTTCAACTGTTTCTGCCTGCTGTGATCGAGCGTCCGAGTGGTGTTGAAGAAGTTGAAATTTCAGGTTATCCTTGGAATTATAAGGCGCTGACAAAAGGAGTGTTAGGTCGCGATATTGCGATTACACTGAACGATTTGCCAGTTACTACTTCTTTTGCTGAATCGAATACAGAAACTCTCGAGAAAGACTTCTCTTGGGGAAAGGCAACAGTTCGCTTTAATCCGAAGGCTGGTATCTATCCGACTCAGGATGTATACAGTTCTGGGCTGTATCAGTTCGAGACACAGCTTCGCTTGCCGAATGGCGAAGATTTGCCGTTTAATGCTCAGATCAACATTGAACCTCATGTAACCGCGAGTGAGGCTGCATACCCATTCGAGAACAATCGGCAGAATTTCAAGAAGCACGTTATCAAAGATATCGGCGAGTTAACCTTCAGTTTATACGAGGAATACATCGCTGCCCGCTTGCGGGAAAGTGCTGATACTTACTCGCAGGTAGTTGGTTTGAGTGAGAATCTGATTCAGCCAAATATCAATACGACGACTACCAAAGATGGTAAGAATATTGAAATGGATATAGGTATTCCTGACAATATTCCGCTGTATAACAACATGACGAACTTCGACTTTCTGGGACTGCCGGAATATAAGAAGATGCTGACTCGTATCGGCAATGTCTTTACGTCTGTTGGCCAGCGAGTTGCTCGTATGCCTGGAATTGGAAAGCCAAGCTGGGATTTGGATAAGCCTACCCATTTCGGCGTCTTTTTCCAGAAGAGCCCGAAGGGAGGCGAACTCTTCGGCATTAACATGGTTAAGCCATATCAAGCTATCTTCATCAATCCGGTAGCTGGTAAGAAGCGTGAAACGGCTGAAGCTATGGCCGAGGAAATCTACCAAACTTTCGTGCATGAATTAGCTCATATTCCTGAGCGTTCGCACGACGCTGATTTTGCCAATGCGCTTGCTGAAGTCCAAGTGCTCATGGCCGAGTCTAACCTCATGAACCGAGCGCGCGGCTCACTCTTGAACATAATCCGCGAGAACTTCCAAACCTATAAGGATATGTATGACACCTATCACAACGTCAGCACAGTTAATCAGGGACAATCTTTTGAAGGAACACAAAGGGAAGACGCCGGCACTCAAGCTGGAGCTGACCTTGGTGGGCCTGGAGACGCACGCAGCGATAGCCAAGCAGGAGGGCGAACTGGAGCTGGCAGCCGCTCTGGAAGAGGAAATATCGAATATGAACTCGATGATGATGGTGGCTTCTCCATCCCCCACGCCGGCTCCGAGCTCAGCCCAGCAGCCCTCACCGCAGCAGCCGCCGAGTGGAAGCGCGCCGGTTTCCGCTCTCGTTTCTTCACCGCCTGGTTCGGGGACTGGGAAGGCGACCCCTCCGGCAGCAGCAAAGCCTTAAACTCGCGTGGAGAGCCGCTGGTTCTGTATCATTCGAGCCGAGCGAAGGTAAATACTCCGCGTGGAGAAGAGCCTTTTGAAGTGTTCCAGAGAGGTGATATTGGGTACCACTTTGGCACTACTTTAGCTGCCCACGCGCGTGCACTTATCGGTCCGGCGGAGGAATTCTCCAATCCGTCTCAGGCTGATATCGATGAGATTATCTGGAGTCGTGAGTATCCCGCAGCGTTGAACTGGGGTAAAGGCGAAGTCACCCCGTTTTACATTATGCCTGTTGTTTTGAATATCAGGAATCCTGCTGTAGTAGAGGACGAAGTGCCTGATATGTGGCATAACCCTGATGTGATGCTTGCTGTGCTGGAAGAGGCAGGAATACTGACTTCTGAAGATGTGTCCATCATTGAACTTGCAGAGGGAAACTCCGATCATACGAGGATGATGAACATTCGTGACTTTCTTGACTTGAAAGGTTACGATGGTATTAAGTATGACAACATCATCGAAGGTGGTGTATCGTGGGTTGCTTTCTACCCGAATCAGGTGAAGTCTGTCCTCGGCACTAAGGTGTTCTCGAAGCTGCCGCAGATTCACTACGAGACTGAGTATGACGATGCTTCTCCTTCAGGTCATACCGCAGCTCGTTTCCGTGACAAGATGAAGCCGTTCTTCCCTGACTATGGTATGTTCAGGAGAGCCTTCCGTTCAGTCACGAACCTGCAATATAAGGTTCTCCAGCTTCAACAGCTGGCCCATATCCACCCTGATCTAGCTGACTTGCAATTCATGGTTGAGACGAACATGAATTACAACCGCTATAAATCGAGTCTTCAGGAGGCAGCCGACGGTATTTCTCAGGAATGGGAAGCGTTGGGGAAAGAGAACTTCTCACGGATAAATAAGATGCTTCAGGACGAAGCGTCAGCTGGCGCTCTGTGGGTTGATCTGCATAAGAATCCGCAGTCAGGACAGTGGGAGTATATTCCAAACGCTGAAACCGAAAAGCAGCTGAAATCCCATGGAATAGACGTTAACACACAGGCTGGAAAAGACGTAGCTGAGCTTTTCTTAAAGGTGAAAAACTCTCTTCTTTCCAATCTTAACGAGACCGAAACAGTCCTTATCTCGCTCATCGCACGTCGCTATGCTGCTGCTCCACAGGGGACACTTAACGCCGCTATTATCCCACTCAAGCGTGAAATCCATGAAATCAGGAAACGTCCGTATTTCCCTCAAGGGCGGTTCGGAAACTATA
>Ga0181338_1000082_pt1 | contig 23828 bp, 47 predicted proteins | sample Sp13VDMM110SD_FD_122168 | JGI IMG/M metagenome (GOLD analysis project Ga0181338, IMG submission 122168) | Freshwater viral communities from Lake Michigan, USA - Sp13.VD.MM110.S.D | ecosystem: Environmental > Aquatic > Freshwater > Lake | place: USA: Michigan | collected 2013-04-23
ACGGAAACCGAAGCTTGGTGATCAGCGCTATCTGGCCATGTGGTGCGACGCTGCCATGCTCAAGGCGTGCGCGGTCAAGGATGGGTGGTCGGAAGACGCGGACCACGGCCCATTGGACCATGTTGAGCACGCAGACTTCGAGTTCACGCTCACCGCGTCTTCGTTTGATGAAGCGGTGAAGATTGCCCGCTCCAAGGTCGCCGCCGATTTCTGGGGTTGCCCTCGCGTCTACCTTCAAGAGTTCGGCCCGGATGACGTTCCGCCCGCTGCCCGCGAATGGGAAGACGTGAAGTTCTGGGACATCCCGGCTGAAGGCGAACCGGAAGAGCAATTCTAACCCCCTTCCCCGGCAGGCATACGCCTTCACTCACTGAGGAAACGGACCAGATGAGAGTCACCTACGAACAAGCCAGAGCCGACCATGAATACCTTTGGTCGATCGCGCCGGCTGACGACATGACAGGCGGCTACGTCGATCAGGAAGACCTCGCCCGGCTACTCAAGAGCCCCACGAAGACGACAGCCGCCGCCTGCTATGCCAGTCAGATCGCCTACTGGTTTCAGGTCGGACCTGATGGCGGGTCCATTCCCTGGAATGACGCTCGCGTCCAAGAAATTGCGGAGCGGTTTGGGATCGAGGTGCAATCATGAACGCCAGATCCCACTTCACCCGCACAGCCCAAAGCATGGCTACAACCCTGGCCAATGTCGGGCGCCAGCACACCAAGCCGATCGCCGACATGCACAAGCGGCTGGAGAAGCGCGACACCGACACGCTGAAGGTGAACGTCATTGGCGGGTTCACCTCGCCGATTGGCTACCAGTACATCGTACTTGAAGCCGGTAAGATTTACCACCTCAACCGCTATCTTTTGAACCATTTGCGGGACAGCGGAGAGACTTGCGAAAGCCTCGAAATCATCCCGGTTGACGACGAAGTGGAGTTCGACTGATGACCCCGAAGAAAGACGACTACATGCGCGGGTATGCGGACGCTTTCAAGGAAGTCGCGGCAGAACTCACCAAGCTCCGGGAATACGCGCACGAGGCAACGAAGACTATCACTGATCTCGTTGGTGGTGGCTCAGAATGCTTCGCCGGCCGCATTGGCGAAATGTACATCGCCGACCTCCCCTACTGCAAGCGCCGCATCCGTGACCGCGAGAACAATACCCACCAGCAATTGCTGACCATTGTCCGCGAGAAGCGCAAGGCGGTGCAGCCATGATCGTCGTGCAAATTCTGGCTCTCACCATGCCACCGCGCGTCTTCTTCGAGCGGACATTCGCAAGGGAAGCAGATGCCGATGACTACTGCAGTTATTGGACCCGGTTGGGATCCTGTCACATTCGCAAGGAGCGCAAGTGATGACTGAATTCACTTTGAAACAGCAGAAGGCCAACCGAAAGCTATGGGTCGAAGCGCTCAGAAGCGGGAAGTACAAACGGACAACTCAGAAGTTGAGGAGTCTCAATGACGGGTTCTGCTGTCTTGGGGTTCTTGCTGATCTGGCTGGGTGTGAATGGAAAAAAGAGGAAGACTTCTACTCAGCCGATGGCGCTTTCGGTAGCGCACCAGCAAAAGCAAGAGAGTTCGTTGGGCTCACCGCTTATTTGGGGTGCTATACCTATGGCGACCTCAGCGACCTGAACGATAGCGGGAAGACCTTCGCCGAGATTGCCGACATTATCGAAAGCGAACCTTTCGGCCTTTTTGTTGAGAGCATCCAGCCATGAGCACGCACTCAAATCTGCTCGATAGCAAGACGCGCGAACTCTGGCAGCCCGATCGCCATGAGCAACTGGCGGCCTGCGAAATCCTGCTGGCCTCGCCGCTCCCATACTATGCGCGGGTTGTGATCCGCGAACTCGAACAGAAATTCCGCACCGAAAGGACGCAGCAGTGAACACTGTAGCAAATGCGCTTGTCGAACACGAGCCACTAGACACTGGCCGGCACGAGATGACGCCTATGGAAATGCTCGGTCGCGCTCTGGAGAAGGGTGTGTCGCCCGACATCCTCAAGCAGATGATGGATCTCCGCGACCGAGAGGAAGCACGCATCGCGGAGCGGGCGTTTGCCGCTGCCATGGTCGCGGCCCAGGCAGAGATGCCCCAAGTCGTTCGCGATGCCAAAAACACGCAGACCAATTCCCTCTATGCGAAATACGAGACCATCAGCGAGGCTATCCAGCCGATCATCACCAAGCATGGCTTCGCCTGCATGTTCAGCGAAGGCAAGGCCGAGCAGCCTAACCATATCAGAACTGTTTGCGATGTGGTCCATGAGGCTGGCCACACCAAGCAATTCTATGCCGACATCCCGTTCGACAACGTGGGCATGAAGGGCAACGCGAACAAGACGAACACCCACGCCTATGGCTCAACCAAGAGCTACGGCAAACGCTACCTCAAATGCGAAATCTTCGACGTTGCCGTGAAGAACCAGGACGACGATGGCAACGCCGCCGGGGGCGACAATGCCGATGTGATCACCACAGAACAGCGCGACATCCTTCTCAAGCTGATCGAGGAGACAGGAACGGATGTCGTGAAGTTCTGCGAATGGGCCAAGATCGAGGCCGTCTCCGGACTTCTTGCCCGTCATTACGACAAGGCTCTTGGCGTCCTCAAGCAGCGGAAGGCGAAAGCGTCATGATCCTCTTTTTCGATACCGAGACCACAGGCTTCTTTCAGGATCGGTTGCCCATCGATCATCCTGACCAGCCCTATATCGTGCAACTCGCCGCTTTGCTCTGCCAGGATGATGGTGAACCGGTTTCCGAGTTCTCTTTCATCGTAGATCCAGGCATTGCGAACGGCGTCACCATCCCGCAACGGGCGGCAGAAGTGCATGGGATCACCGATGAGCGCGCCGTGCAGTTCGGCGTATCGGCAGAGTTTGCCCTGAACGCTTTCACACATCTGTACCAGCGCGCCGATCTGGTCTGCGCTCACAACATCAAGTTCGACCGTGGCGTGATCGAGGCCGCTATCTCGCGGCACTACAAGAAGGTGATGCCGCTCCGCAAGGCTCTATTCTGTACCATGGAGGCAGCTACGCCAGTCATCAACCTACCGCCGACTGAGAAGATGAAGGCGGTGGGGATCGACAGGCCTAAGCCCCCGAAGCTTGAGGAATGCATTCGCCATTTCTTCAACGAAGATCTTGAGGGAGCGCACGACGCTATGGCGGACGTTATCGCCTGCAAGCGGGTTTATCTGCACCTCAAAGACTTGGAGGCCGTCGCGTGATCCAGATTTTCAACTGCGAGCAAGGATCGGAAGATTGGTTCGCCTGCCGCGCCGGCATCCCGACTGCCTCGAAGTTCGCCACCGTTATGGCCAAGGGCGAAGGCAAGACGCGCTCTGAGTACATGCGCAAGCTTGCCGGCGAGATCCTGACTGGCGAGCCGATGGATAGTTTTGCCAGCGTCCATATGGAGCGCGGCAAGACCATGGAAGACGAGGCGCGAGAAACCTACGCGTTCATCAACGATGCCGAGATCAAGCGCGTTGGCTTCATCCGCAACGGCAGCAAGGGTGCCAGCCCTGACAGCCTGGTCGGCAATGACGGCGGCCTCGAAATCAAGACCGCGCTACCGCATATCCAGATCGATCGCCTCGTGCGAGGCCAATTGCCACCGGAACACAAGGCCCAGGTTCAGGGCAACATCTGGATCGCAGAGCGCGAGTGGTGGGACTTCGTGAGCTTCTGGCCGAAGCTGCCGCAGCTCAAGGTCCGCGTCTTCCGCGATGACATCTACATCAAGACGATGGAAGCCGAGATTGACCGGTTCAACGAGGAGCTTTCCGAACTGGTCAGCACCATCCGCAACTACGATCGGCGCTCCGAAATCCTGAAAAATCAGTTGGCCCAAAGCCTTATGGCCGGAGAATAAACATGCTGAACCGCTGCGAATTTATTGGAAATCTAGGTGCCGACCCGGAGATTCGGAGGCTCAACTCTGGCGAGCCGGTGGTCAATCTTCGGATTGCCGTGTCGGACTCCTGGCGCGACAAAAACACCGGCGAGCGCAAAGAGCGCACCGAGTGGATACCGGTAATTATTTTCAACGAACAGATTGCCAAGGTCGCCGAGCAATATCTGAAAAAAGGTTCGAAGGTGTTCGTCGCCGGCTCTTGGCAGAGCAGAAAATGGACTGACCAAGGCGGCGTTGAAAAATACACCACAGAAGTGGTCCTGCAAAAGTTTCGCGGCGAATTGCAGATGCTGGACGGACCAAAGCGCGAAGAGCCGCAGCAGTCTCAAGGTGGTCGCCCAAGCGGCGATCTCGATGATGACCTGCCGTTCGCCCCCGAGTTTCGATAGCAGCAAAGGGCGGTGGGGCTTAGGCTCTACCGCCCGGAAAGGCAGGGACATGGTACAGCGTGCAGTCAAGAACGAAGACGACCTGAAGCTCCTCACGATTTACCTTGAGGGCCGCAAGCGTCCGTTCACCGTCGAAATCACGGAAGGCCGAGATCGCTCGAGGGAGCAAAACAAACTCGCCTTCAAATGGTATGCGGAAATCAGCGAGCAGACCGGTGAAGACCGGGAGGACGTGCGCGCCAGGTGCAAGCTTGAAATCGGCGTTCCAATCCTCCGCGAGGCTCACAACAAATTCCGCGCCACCTACGACAAGCTGATCCGTCCGCTCGCCTATCCCGAAAAGCTGTCGCTGATCCGCGATACCGAAATGCCGGTCAGCAGCTTGATGAACGTCGAGCAGATGAGCCGTTACATGGACATCGTGTTTCGCCGTCATGCGGAGATCGGCGTCGTGCTGACCATTCCACCGGATCGGTATGCCTACAACCCCGAGCAGAGGAAGGCAGCAGCATGACTCGCGTCATCTGGGTTCAATCCCATCCCCGCCGTTTGCCCGACAAGGTGAACACACCTCCGCACCAGGAGCTATTCGCGGCCTATCAAATCGACCAGATCAACAGGGATGTAGCAGAGCGGATCGCGGCTGAGGTTGAGCGAGATTTGCGGGAGCATGGCTGATGCGAAACTCCCTATTCACGTTCTATTTCCTCTACCGCGACGGATCATTTGATTTCGAAATCGGCTGGTTTTGGATCGTGGTCGGTATCGCGCTGATTTGGTGGCTCTGATGGGCATCGTGAGCAGCAAACTTAGGGATTCAGCTCGCGGCCAGCCATGTGCGCTGGCGATACCTGGAATCTGCTCGCACGATCCAGAGCAAACCGTGCTGTGTCATCTCCCTTCCGAGGTCAAAGGTGGCGCGACGAAAAGCGATGATTTCTTCGCGTGTTTTGGGTGCCTCAATTGCCACCAAAGCATTGATAATCATAGACTTTCCCGCGAAGAAAGTCTATATTATTCACTCAGGGCGTTAGCCCGCACATGGCGATTTTGGGTCACGTCAGGGCTGATCTCCGTGGGGGAAAATACTCCCCGTCCCAAGCCTCTTTCCAAGACTGTAGCCCGCCGCCACATCGCAACCGGCAAAAGCTTTTGAACCGCGAAGGACCCCGTTCATGACCCAGGATGCGACCCACGCCGCGCGAGACTTGCTGGCATCGCTCGACCCGGACACGCTCAATCCTGAGCAATTCAATGCATGGCATGCCTTAGACGCCGCCCTTCGAGATGGTGAGGCGACAGAGGGGGCTAAGCCGGCAGCATTCGTTGATAAGAAAGGGGCGCTGCTCATTCCAGACGGAAGCCTGTTGGTGGCCGCGCTCAAGGCCCTGCCAGATGCCGCATTTGGCGAAGAAGTACTGCCGCTTTTCCTTTCCGCCACTCCACCCGTAGCACAAACGGGGACGGTGGGGAGCGAGACCCTCAGAGAAGCGCAGATTGAGGCGATGACGGAAACCGCGATCGACGGGCCGGGGTACGTCTCGTTTTACCCATCCTTCCACGATTGCAGGCGGTTACTCGAAGCAGCCCTTCCCGCTCCCACGGTAGAGGACAAGCCATGACCAACGAAAAGCCCGCTTCCCCCACACAGGGAGAACTAGCGGTGAAGGCGCTGGACGCGCGGTTCCATGATCGCGCGAAGGAGAAGCTGAGGCTTTGGTTCTTCCGCGACATGAGCGATGAGCAGCGGCTCAAGCTTTTCAGCCTGTTTGGATTGCCCACCGACGAAATAGGCGAGTCGCACGGCCACCAGTCAATCGCATTGAAACATGTCCTGTCCGCTCTCGACCGCACCACCCTTTCCCCTACAGAGGAAGGAATGGTTCTGGTGCCGAAGTCTGCTTTGGATTGGCTGTTCGGCGAAGGCCCGGATGAAGACGGCATATGGTTTGGCGATGCCGAACGAGTTGCCGGCTCTGGCGCGTTCTGGTGGCGCACCGTATTTAGGCGGCTGATTTCCGGCCGTCTCGCCCTCACCTCTGGGAGGGAGGAATGAGCGCGCCATCCGAGAAGTTCGACTTTTCAAAGCTCCCACGACCGCGCGGCAGCTATGCGCGGACGCTCGAAAACTACCGGCTCGGGCTGCTGTCCTGCGGTTTCATGTGGGAGCTTGCCAAGCATGACGAGGTGTTCGCGGCCTTCATTCGTCGCAATGGAGTTGAGCGCCCATGACCATCGCCAACCTAATCGAGAGGCTGCGGTCAGCCCAGCGCGCATGGGCCAAAGCTCTATTCAGCGAACTTTTCGGACAAGCCGCCGATGCCCTCGCCTCCTCACAAGAGGAGGTAGAACGCCTGACCCGCGAGCGCCAGCTTCTTGCTGAAGCGATTGCCGAGGCCGCTCACAAGGCAGGAATCTACAACGGCGAAGTGCCATTGACCGGCCCGCATCTCCTCCTCCTCGCGGATGATTTGGCGGAGTACGCTCTCGCCTCCAAAGCAGGTGCAGCATGACCCTCTCCTCGCAAAGGGCGATAGAGCCAGACGAAAATGGCTGGCTGGATATCAGCACGGCGCCGAAGGATGGGACATACGTCCTTCTAGCTGTGCCTCACTACGAATCCGGCTGGAATATCGGTGAAGCGTATTTCGACCAGCAATCTAGAGACGGTGGCGACTGGTGGTGGGCAGGCACCAGCGATGGTGACTATTGGTCATCGCCATTGAGCGAAAGCAATCACCACCCGCCATCACACTGGCAACCTCTCCCGCTGCCTCCCGTCGCCTCCACCAACCCAGAGCATGGGGGCGGGACATGAGCGACAAGCGCAGCGCTTTTGTTGAAGAGCCGATCTTGTCGATCCCCATCCGGCCGGACATGGAAGTCCGAATCCACGGCATACCTTGGGATTTGACCCAGGCTGAAGCGGAGAAGATCGCCTCGATCATAGAAGCCATGGCTATGCCAACCATGCCATCAGGGGGCTGGAAATGAGCCCACAAGGAGCAACGAGAATGCCTAGCGTGTATTCGCCGCGCACCCTTGCCAATTCCTGGGGTTGCTCCGAGCGGCATATTCGGAACTTAATAAACGCTGGCCAGTTGCGCGCGTTCAAGATCGGCAAGATGCTGAGAATACAGCAGAGTGACGCCGATGAATATGCAAAACGCGATCCTGTGGCGACGCGGGCACCATGCGATGTCTATGTGATCAAGTGCGGTACGTACATCAAGATCGGTAAGGCGATTAACGTCACCAGGCGCATTTCCGCGATGAGGGCGCATATCCCGTTCGACATCGAGCTTATAGCAGTCCTGACCGAAGGTGACGGCCACCAACTGGAATTAGACCTTCATAAGCGATTCGCCGAACACCGATACAGGGGCGAGTGGTTCAAGTTCAATGGTTCGATGGCGCTATGGGTCGCGGAAGGGTGCCCATTATGACGCGCCACCTTGACCTGACGCAGCGCCAGGTACGCGCCCTATGTGAGGGGGCTAAGCGTGCGGGCTATGCACCAATCATTCAGGTTGGCAATATGCTGGTCAGGCTTGTCCCCGAAAATACCGCTATCCTTCCACAGGACGAGCGGCCAATCGACAAAGACAAGGATTTCCGTCTTTGACCGAGGACATGCCCCGCAAGCTTCCCCCCTTCGTGACGCGCGAACGCTCCCGGCATGGGAAGCTGCTTTTCTATTTTCGGAAGGGGAAAGGGCCGCGCGTTCGGTTGCCGCTGCTTGGTACGCCGGAGTTCGATATCGAGTATCATGCGGCGCTGGCAGGCTCGCCACCGCCCAAGAAGGCCGTGGCCGGCGTCGGCAGCCTCAAATGGCTGATCGCTCGCTATAGGGACAGCGGCGCCTACAGGAGCCTGTCTGACGCCACGCAGAAGCAGCGGGACAACATCTTCAAAGGCGTGCTGGGAAAGGCCGGGGACGCGCCCTACAGGGCCGTGACGCGCAAGAAGATTGTGGATGGCCGGGAGGACCGCGCCAAGACGCCAGCGCAGGCCAGGAACTTCCTGGACGCCATGCGCGGGCTATTCCGCTGGGCTCTAGAGGCCGAACTGGTGACGATCGACCCAACGGCTGGCATCAAGAATCCATTGCGGCCGAAGGGCGGCGGGTTCGAGGCGTGGACGGAAGACGACGTTGCCGCCTATGAGGAGAGGTGGCCGGCCGGCACCAAGGAACGGGTCTGGCTTCATGTGCTGCTGTACACCGGCCTTCGCCGGGGCGATGCCGTCATGGTCGGTAAGCAGCATATCCGAAATGGCGTTGCTACGCTCCGGACCGAAAAGACCGGAACCGAGGTGAATATCCCGATTTTGCCAGCATTGGCCGATACTTTGGCCATCGGACCGACCGGGGATCTTGCATTCATCGTCGGGGAGAATGGCCGTCCGCTCACGAAAGAGAGCTTCGGAAACATGTTCCGAGTGGCCTGCAACGCGGCAGGCGTGACAAAATCGGCCCACGGCGTGCGCAAGATCGGCGCCACCAGGGCGGCAGAGGCCGGCGTTACGATGCGCGAACTCGAAGCTTTATTCGGCTGGACAGGCGGGACGATGGCTTCGCTCTACACCAAGACGGCAGACCGGAAGCGCCTTGCAATGCAGGCTTCGGAAAAGATCGAGAACGCCCAACGCCCGAACCTTGGGTCGGCGGTACGGGGAAAGTCTGAGAATTCGCTATGAAATCAAAGGCCAAAAAGTTGAATGGTGCGGTCGAGAATTGTGCCACAAGCTTGCGCCATAAGGGCTGGCGCTCCCCGCACCTATCGAAAAGACCCACATTGACGTTGCAAAATTCCGATATGCTCCCCGTACCAGCCTAACCCCATCCGAGGATATCAAATGAGCGAGACAACCGTTACCGGCCCGTACAAATACGAAGGCGACATGCATCCATCGTTCAGGATCGATAGCGATGACCGGATCATTGCATCGGTCTACGCGTCGGATGGCGATACCGACGCGGCAGAGAAACTTGCCCATCGCATTGCCGGGCTCCTTGCCACACCAGCCCCTGAAAGGGATCGGATAGGCGCTCGCAATGGGCTTCGAGACGAGACCGGCGCTCTGATCGGCGGCTTGGTGGTGTTCGACTATATCGCCGGGATGGCCGATTATAAAGGCTGGGAACTCGCCTCCAGACATGACCAGCCCATCCTACGATCTCGGGCGCCAGCGAGCCGCAGAGGAAGCCGAGGCAGACGCGGATTTCCGCCGTAATCTGGCAGAGCAGGAGAAGCAGACAGAGGCCAGGATGCGGTCGATCTTGCCGCCGGGCATCTTCGCCGAATACCAGGCAAAGATAGCCGAAATCCGCGACCTGCAAAAGCCGTAACCCCCACTATGTCCGCAGCACCGGATAGGAGAGAAGAAATGTTGACTGAGGCGCAAATTATGACATTGCGCGAGATCGAACGCCATGGCGGAACGAAGCCTAAAAGCTCTAAGCACAAGGTAGGCTACGTCAAGCCGCCAGAAATCCCTGTCGTGCGCGAAAATGTCGCCGTGCTTCTGCGTGATGGGCTTGTTCGATCAATGGGGCCGTATTCCACAGTCGTTCGCATCTCAGACAAGGGTCGGTCAGTCCTGGCGTCCCTTGAACCATGACCAGATTCCACAACGATGTCTCAACCATCCTCTATCTTGCTGTTATCTTCGGGGCTGCTGTAGCTCTATGGGAGATGGTGGTGTGGATTATGGGCTAGGGAGTGGGAAGATTGAGCCCACCGGACTAAGCGCCCGATGGGGAGTTGCTGGGCGCACCATGCAACGGGGTTTTGGTAGTAGGGGCCGGATTCGAACCGGCGATAGATCCGTTATGAGCGGACGGCCTTGACCTCTTGGCTACCCTACGAAAACTGGCGCACACCCAGGGATTCGAACCCCGAACCTTGCAGGTAGAAACTGCTCGCTCTATCCGGTTGAGCTAGGTATGCAGCATTGACCCAATCGTTTTCCGTTGGGCCTGTCGGCGATGAGAACACCCCGACGATGCCGACCGCAAAGGCGATCTCGTGGGCTAAGCCCATGATTCTTGTAGCGGATTCAGTCGTTTAATGCTAGATATATTTTCAAGGAGAAGGCCTATGAACAGCCGTCTTGGATACCTTTGCGGCAAGCAGGATTGGCGGTGCCACTACTGCAGGCGCCAAATGACGCGCAGCCGTGATAATAGCCGCACGATAGCCACCATCGATGAGGTGCACCCACGCTCGAAAGGCGGCCGGCGCACGCTCGACAATCAAGTGGCCGCTTGCAAGGCCTGCAATAATCTTAAAGGCGATATGTCCCTAGACGCATTTCTGCGCGTTATGGCGCGTCCGGAATTTCAGGAGAAGATCACAAAGACCAATTCCGAGCGGCGGCGGGCAAAGAAAGAGCGTAAAGAAATGCGCAAAATGGCTCGCAATAATGCGGAGGGTCGATGGACAGCCGACAGGCTACCCAAGCCGCCAGCCGACTTGGGCCGGTCATTCAAGGCGTCGTTGGGGGAAATTGCGCGTTACGCTTAGGTTCGAAACGGAGCGTGCTCACGAACTGCATGGCAGCCTCTAGCACCTCAACATAGCTGACATCGCAGACCTTAACGCCGTCGATCAGAGGTACATGACCTCATGACCGAGGGCGAGCGACAGGTGCCATTCGGCCCGTGCGCCTTTCGAGTGCTCCCAGCCCGGAAGCATCGCAATCGCCGTAGCTTCCTTGCAAATCCATGCCACGTCGTCACCAAGCATTGTGCGAATGCCAGGCGCCCCAGGGATGGCCCATGCCCGCCAAGGCCCGATACTATCGTACTCCTGCGGAATCCAGTCACACGGTCTACTGAGCAGCCGGCGGTCATTGTCGGCTGGCGAAAACACTTCATTGCCTTCATCTCGCAATCTGGCGGCGGCGCGGTCGAAAGCGGGGAAATTAAAGTGCTGAATGCCGGTCATTCCGCCCGCAACATAGATCCGCTTCATTCGGCCGCAACCTTATTCACTTCAGCACCCGTCAGGGTGTAGCCGATCAGATCAACGAAGCTATCGCGATGCGTGGGCGTCTCGCATAGGCGAGCTTCCTTCATCAGCCGCATCAGCGGCGAGATATCGGCGGCGGTGATGGCGACATCGCGACCGGTGTTGATGAAATAAACCTGCCAGAAGCGAGCGATACGCTCAAAGTTGTTCTCAGGTGATCCATAGGCCGATCGTCGCGCTCCCGACACAATGCGCTTGGCCTCATCGGCGATGTTAACTTTCACGTCTGGTTGATCCATAACGTAGTTCTCCAATGGTCCGAAAGTTTCGGTTGCGATGTCATTCATCGAAAAGCACCCAAGACATTGAATTCGCTTGAAAAAACATAGCACAAATCGTATATTTGCGAAACGATTAATGCGGATATTCATGGGATTTCTAGGCGGCCATCATCCCGGCCGGGACGCGAATGCGCGGACGCTGCGGCGGCGTTGGATCTTCTATTCCAGCCACGCCCACGAAGTGCCGTATTTGATGTTGTTGATTGTCGCGGTCCGAACGCCCGACTGCTTGGCTATGTCGCACGGCTTAACTCCTAGTTTCAGTTGCGCCTTAGCCGATCGAGCCTGCTCTTCAGTCATAACAGAGTTGCCATTGCTGGCACCGCGTTTGACGGGCGGCAAAGTCATACCGCCGTGACGCCAGCGATCATCCATATTTTCAGATCGCGTTCCCCAATAAAGGTGCTTGGGATTGACGCAACTCGGATTGCCGCAATCGTGGCAAACCTCATGCCCCGCCGGACATTCGCCCAGAACCCGCTTGGCTATGTAGGTATGAGCGTAATTGGCGCCCAGCCGAGCGCTGATGTGCCCATGGCCGGATTTCATTAGGCTGAATGGGAAAGGCAGGCAGTCAGGCCCAGTGAACGGAGCGGCGACTTCATCAAGCCACTTTTTGACGGTGCCATTAGCGGGCTTTTTGTGTAGAGTGAGACCAGCCATTTTCGATCCTTCCATGATCGGTTGTGGTGAGGGCCGGAGCCGGTGTTGACGCACCGCTTCGGTCCGTTGAAATATAGCGCAAATCATAGTTTCATGCCAGCAGGAACTCTAATCCTTGGCCGTTGTGGAGGCTCCGGTTCCTCAAGAATTACCGGCACCCTTTCTCTGAGTCCCCACCTCTCGTGTACTAAGGCCAACCATTGCATGGGAGGTTCAGGCGTCGCTCTAATTCTCAGCCCGTATTCGCTTGCGCCAACCATACTCCCGTTGGCGAGAACGGACCCTGGGTTTGAGGAAGTGTGATAATGACCGACCAATATCAGGTCGTACTTTTCACCGGTCGCGAACCCCGCGAGTTTGATCTTTTTCCCACCGCGCACAATGGGAAGCTCCGGCCCGGCAAAGCCCTGGCCGCCTCCTGTGCCCATGGAATCGCCATGCGTCTGAAGAACTGACCAACCGAACAGCGGGAATACGATATCGGCGCCGGATGCGGTGTTGACCGTGATCCGATCATCCCCGGCGAATTCGCGGGCCAGGATATTTCCGATCATGATATCGTAGGAGAGCGCCGACATGCGCTTGGCGTGGGTCTTCTCGGTCGTGCGCCCATGGTTGCCGGGTGTGACCGTAACCAGCACAGCGCCGAACTTGTCAGCCAGCATCTTGAGGCCGGCGGCAATCTCGTCTGTGGCAAGCGATACCTGCTCATGCGATGTCAGAGCGTTGGTTTCACGCAGCTCTGCATGGATGTCGCCGGAGATCAGATCGCCATTGAGCGCCACGACGACGCCCTTCAGATCGCAATCCGATGACCAGCGGGGAAGGATGCGGATCGAGGCATCAATCATTCGCCGCAGACGGCGCTGGAATATCTCGGGATTGTATTCGTTGAAGCCGGCGGCTTCCTCGCGCCTGACGACCTCTCCGCAATGGAGATCCGAGAGGTGGATGAGGCCAACCGCCCTGCCCCGATCGCTGCCATCGGGCAATGCCCAGGCTGGCATGTTGATTGGGCGCGGGAATATACCGGCCATTTCGCGGAGGATGTGTTCGCTTTCGGCGGCTTGTTTTTCTGCTGCCTTGGCTTTGTTGCGCCAAAAACTGGCGTCTCTGATTTCGGCTGCGGAAGGCGGCTCGACGACGGCTTCCGGCTTGGGGGGAAGCTTCGCTGCACGGAGGCGGTTTTGCAGGGTTCCTCTCGCTATGCCGAGGGACGCGGCGGCGTGAGTTATATTCCCATTATGGGCTTTTACGGCGTCGATGGCCTGCTTTGCAAGCTCGGCCGATAGTTTGGCTTGCGCCATCACGGTCTCCGATCTGTTGGAGTATTCGGGGAATTCAGCCGCCGGAATAGGTCGGGGCGATCGCTTGGGCGGGCTTAGGGGGCGGAGGAGGAGGCGCAACCACAGTTCCCTCGCCATCGTCTCCGACGCTCAGGTGGGGCGCGCCTGCCCCAGCATTGCCATCATCAACGGCCCGCTGGACTTCGCTCGCCTTGTTGTTGGAGTATGGCAAAATGTAGTAGGTTGCCGGCTCCTTGCCGGTCTTGAGCAGCAGGCCGATCGAGACATCCTTGATGATATCAGCACCGACGATCACATAGTTTCCCTTGGGCACTTTGCTGGAGCGCGGCGTGCCAGTCGGGACGTACATCGAAGCCGCAGAAGCTGCGATGACAATTGGCAGAAAAATTACTGATGTTCGCCGATTGGCAAACAGCCATACGAACAGGCAAAGGCCGAGAGCCCATACCAGCCACGTAGTCGCGATGGCGATCATTTGTCACCCATGCGCTTGAGGCCGATCGCGCTGAAGGCGAGGCATCCGGCGAAGAATGCAATCCAGAAGATTGCTGCCCACATCATGAGCCGCCTCCAACGTATAGCGGCTTGAACGCCTGATTGATCGAGCCGGGAACAACTTGGCCATTGTCATCGACCATGAAGCGGATGACGGTTCTTTCTTGGCGATTTTTGATGATCATATCGGCACCCGGCAAGGAACTCATGGTCCCGTCGCCCGCACTGAAGCCGATAACGATATTGACAGAGACCGGCTCATCTACCGCGAACCCGAAGACGTTGATGGTATATTCGCCAGCCGGCGTGTCGCGGGCAAACATCGATTCACAGTTGGCCGGCGCCTTGCCTTGCGTCTCACCCCGATTGTCCGTCAGGAGCGTCCAGATCTTGCCCTTGGGATGATTGAAGCCGACCGGTTTTTCCTCGCCCGGAGCATCGCCCCATGTGTCGATGTCGGTGGAACCCTTTGGCCAGCAGACCAACACGGCGATCTGGCCAGTGGGTTTCATGGCATCAATCGGTTTGGTCTTGGGGTTGACCTGGGTCATCATAATGACGACAAGCACGGCCAATATGAGCGTGTTGTTCGAATAGAAGTCGCGGGTATTGTTAAAGAGGCGCCACATCTTAGCGCTCCTTCACCAACCAGCCGATCAGCCCTACCCACTGCGCACAAATCACACTCACCAGCGACGCGCAGAAGGCCACACCTATCCCGGACAGCAAGCCGGTTCCCATGTGGAACAGCCCATCCGGTGAACTCATGTTGGCCTCGTTGACGTTCAGAAGGGCCATGATGAGCCCGGTCAACGATCCAATGAACCCGAGACCGGAAATCTGTTTCTCGGCTTCTTCGAGGTGATCCGTTTTTCCCCAGAACACCCTGGCGATACACCAAAGAAATGCGCCGGCAATCACATAGGTGATGTGCGATTTGTCATGCGTGAACACAAACTGGAAATAACCCAGCCATGCCGACCAGATGACGAAGCAGGCGAAGCCGATGTTGAGGATAGCGAGACGGTAAGGGAGGGTCATTTCGATGCCTGCCCTTCGGCGCAATACGCCCATGTCGATTGGGACTTCGCGACAGCGATCTTGTTGAGGTGTTCCGCAGCCGCGTCACAGTCAACGATAGCTCTCAGCGAATTTGTATCGGAGTAGATTGTCTCAGATCGCTGAATGTTGCCATCGTTCATTATGGCCAGAATGATCAGGACGACTTTCATTTCGCAGCCTCCGCGCACTTCGGCACAAAGAAGATGACCGGCACCACGAACACATCGTTTTCGCTGTCGCCTTCAGATGCCGAGGGAATGCGGGCATCCTTCAAAAGCTGGTAGACATCGTAGGGGAAGTTGGCGAGCATCGAGGCCCACATCATCCGGGAAATCTTGATGGCCGTCTTGGTCTTCAGGATGTTGTGGCGCTTGTCGAAGGCGAAGGGCTTGTGAAAGGCAAACACGGCCTGATCATCAGCCGCACACGCCTTGATGCCGGTGAATTCCCGCAGCAAAAGAAGCGTGCAAGCCGAGGCACAATATCCGTGCAGGCGGATGATAGCGCCCTGCTTCGATAGCTCCGAGAAATGTTCGTAGAACTCTTTGACGTCGCCGCCGGGGTTGTTCTGGATATCGATGATTTGTGGCGATGAGCCGGCGTGCGGATCGACTGCGGCATGAGCGGGCGCAGTGACGATGAACAGGCATACGAGGACGACGAGAGAGGACAGCCAGAAGACTGGGCTTCGCAGCGCGTTCATGAGATTCCCCCGAAAGCATGAGCGATTGCCGCACCGGCAATCAACGTGACAATTACGAATAGGATCAGCCGTTCAATTTCGCGGGCGGTCATGAGATTGCTCCGTATAAAGCAGGCGCCAAAACAATCGGGTCAGGGCCGGCATGAGCGGAGACTGTCTGAAACACAGCCATAACGGTACACAATGCAAACGCGATGCAGAGAATGCTAAACCAAGTTATGAACGGCAAATGCTCTTTCATCTCAGTTCACCTTTGTTTGAAAAGATGCCAAGCGCGCGTTGATTTGCTTGTAAAAGTGTCGTACCGTTCTTGCAGAAGTGCAAGAGAAACCGTGTGTTTCCCCACGGAATATTAGCGATTTGTGGATTATGTCTTGGCGAAAAACGCCTGCGAGCCGATGACCAGCAACCAGACAAGCCCGGAGACTACGGCGAGGATGATTGCCCCGCCGATCTTCGATGACGCGCCTTCGAACATTGTCCGCATCCTGCGTAGGAACATGAAGTCTGCGGTGGCGGCGACTTGGTTGATATCGCCATCGAGGCGAAGACCGGCGTCTTTGAGTTCAGCGCGAATTGCGGGAGCCATTGAACGCCGCAGCGCCTCATCGATGATCGAGACCAGTTCGGCTTTCTGGTGGTCGGTGAACCCCTTGGAGGCTGGGTGCTTTGGCGGCGTCATGGCTTCCACCCACAAAGTTTCTGGCCTTTTTCGTTATGGGCCAGGATTGCCGCAACAGAGGCATCCGACAGCGCAGAGACTTCAGCCTTCGTTGGCCTGATCGGATGTTCGACCTTGCAGAATGACCCGCCTGTGGTCGTGCAGCCAACCAGTGCAAAAACTGCACAAGCAGCGATCAGCTTTTTGCCCATTTGCCAAGCCTCTCTCTGTTGTCATCTGGGGCACGGCCCGCCACAGCGTCATCGATTTTGCTGGCTTCGGTCGCGGCGGCAGCATCAGCGGCGATCTGTTTTGCCCTCTCGGCGGCTTTGCCCTTGGAATAGGCAGACCACAGGAACCCGAGACCGGCTCCGGCGGCGAGCAGATACGGCCAAAGATGGCTGATCAGAGCTATTGCGATAGCGCCCACCGTTACGCCCCCTTGCCGATGTTGGGATCGTTCCTACGTCTCGCGTATTCGGTGACGATACCCATCGCCAGCAGATACAGGGGCACCCATTGCGAAGGCACGTAGGCTTGAAAGAGAGCCGGGTCCAAGGCCATGAAGGCGCCGAATGCAATGCCGGCGAATACCTGAATCCGGGCTAGCAGGATGGTCTCTGAGTACGCGAAAAAAGCCTTGATCTTGTCCCACATGGGATTTTCCTTTCAGATTAGATGGTGGAACCAGGCAACGATTTGGTGCCAATAGATCGATAGGGCCGCGATCAGACCGATGGCCGCGACACCGGCACCAGCGGAAGGTTTCTTAGCGACCACAGGAGCGTCTGGCGGTACGGTGGGAGCCACGGGGGCCGGGATGGGCTGAACTGGCGCTGGCGTGGCTGCGGGGGGCGCGGGAACCCCATAGCCATCCTTCACCAGTAGCGCATCATATTCCCGCGCATAGCCGGCGATCAGGTCCGCCCTGTCCGTTCCGTTGATGATGCGGCGAGCGCTGACAAAATCAGACGACGACAGGGTGATATAGTCCGCCAGTTTCCTGCCGGTGAACCAGCCCTCGATCATACCGACGACAAGGATTTGAGCGGCATTTGCCGAACCCAGCGCAAGGTCTGGTAGGCGGATGAGGTCAACGCCGATCTTGGCTGATGCCTTGGCGTAATTCGCGCGGCCCGTGAGCTGGACGTATCCCCTGCCCCGGAATAGGTAGCCGTCGCCCGGATGCGTGTTTCCAAGCATGCGGCCGATTTTCGTGCCTGGCTCGTACTTGTCGAAATAGGGTCGGCCACCGCGCTCATAGATCGGCTTGACGGTATGGGCGCTCTCATGGAAGGCGGTAGCCAGCACATAGGCGCATTGATTACGGAGAACGCCGTGCGCTTTGCACGCATCAATAATCGTGCGGCTGTCTCCGGTGGACAGATCCATGGGTTTTCCTTTCGGATGGTGATTGCCGACAGGCGGCTAAGCGAGTAGTTGTCGCTGATGGAAAAGAGAAAATTGCAACCCACCGTTAGCGTTACGGAACATCTTTTCGTAGCGAGGCCGGTGGCTCTGGAGGAAGCTTTGCTTACGTCGATCGCCAAGAAACTGTTCACGAACAATTACCCGACCAAGACGATAGTTCTTGGTGGCAAGCAGTTGACAATCCACCACCTGGGTGAAAGCGATCCCTACTTTGGCGAAATTCGAGACGACTACGGAACCGACCTTCAGCAATTTTGCCGGGACAACCTGACCCCGGAAAGCGTGGTCGTGGATATCGGCGCCAACATCGGTCTGACCAGCAGCATCTTCAGCCGGCACGCCAGCCATGTTCATGCCTTCGAGCCGAGCCCCAAGGTGTTCCCCCTCCTCAAGGAAAACATCAAATCCAACCGATTGCACAACGTCACCGTCCATAAGCTTGCTATTGGCGCGGCGACCGGAACAGTCCACTTTGCCGGCGGAAGTGCCTTCGGCTACATGAGCCAGGACGAGACAAACCCGAAGGTGAATCTCGACACGCTCGATAACATCGTGGCCAAACTCGGCCTGTCCCGCCTTGATCTTCTGAAGATCGATGTCGAAGGTTATGAACGCGATGTACTGGACGGCGCCCGCGAGACAATCAAACAGTTCAAGCCTACCATCTACATGGAACTGAACGCCTGGTGCATGCTCTATAACGCACGCCAGAATCCGTGTGATTTCGCCGAAGCGCTCTATAGAGACTACGGCGAAATCCTCGTAATGAAGCCTTCTGGTATCCCCGAGCCGGCACCGGATTCAACCAATCTGGTTTTCCAGAACTTCTTCACTTACGGATCGGTCAACGATCTTATCTTGCGTCAGCCCAGGTTTTAAGACCAGTCGCCGACGTAGTTTACAGCGTTCGGGCCAGTCACCCAGATTTCGAAGAAGCTATCAAGCGCCACTTCGCAGGTACCAGTTGGCCCGGCGGAAAACGTGACTTGCGGGATGATGGTGCCGGCCGCGTTGATTTCCATCTCGCCCTCGATAACGATGTCGGTCGTGACGGCGGTTGAGGCTGCGTTCAGGACCGTCGCGGCGGCTGTCTCCACCCGGATCATTTGCGGCGTAGCGAGCGTAGCGGCGGCCGATGAAGTCGTGTTGGCGACATAGCTGATCGACGTGAAGGTCGCGGTGCCTCCAAGGCTAAAGGCCGTCGTGTGCGAGGTGGCCCCGGTGTTCAGCCCGATCTTTGCCCTGAACCGATAGGTCGAACTCGCGTCGAGCGTGAGCGTGTCGTTCGCCGCAGCAAAGATGGCCTGGGCAGTCGTGATGCTGTTCGAGAGCGCGGTTTTCGTGCCCTTGACCGCTGCAACCTGCATATTGGGGGCAACCCGCGCTACACCAAGATTGGTGTGCATCACCTTCGTGTTGCCCAACAGGACGGCGCTGGACACGGCCCCGGTGACGTTGCCAGTGAAATCATTGCCAACAATCATCACATTGTTGGTAGCCGAGTCCGTCATGATAAGGCCGTAGCCTTGGGTGTTCGACATATTGCCAATCGGACCAGACCGGCAATTACGGACCCAGAACTTGGATGAGCCAGTGCCAAACGCTATGCCGTGATACGTACCGGATGAACTCGAACTGTTGCCCGACGCGATGCATTCCGAAAGGGCGATATTAATTGCGTTTGAGCCTGAGCAAAGGATGCCATATTGCCCGTTAACGTATGCCCTGTAGGCCAGGAACTGGACGTCATCAATCGTACCAGCGGCGCCGACGATATTGACGCCATGTGCCGCATTGGTCCCGGACCAGCACGAAGTGAACTGGATGCGGCGGGCAGCGCCGGTACCCGATGGCGCGATCGTAAGGCCATTTCCTGTACCGCTATCGTAAGCGCATTTCAGGAAGAAACAATTCTCGACAAGCTGACCATTGCCGGGGGAGATGTAGAGCCCATTATTCGTCTGGAACGTATCGGTGTTATAGCCCCAAACACCGCTCGCATTGTCGATCACGATACCTGCCGAAGGTTGGGTCGCGACATCGCCGATGACAAAATTGTTCGTCATATAGATGTCGTTGCTGTTACCCGTCAGGTAGATGCCTATTCCGGTAGAGGGGACAGGGGACGCGATGTAATTTCTCTCCAGGAAGATGATCTTGCTGGTGCCCTTGACGGTGATGCCGCGGAACATGCCAGAGGTGTTGCATCCGGTCACTTCGCCGACGTAGCAGCCGTTCATCGCCACGGCAGCGCCATCCGCCCTAGTCACGGATGTCCTGAAGGCGAGATCGCGGACAGCGACGTTCGCGACACTCGATACCGTGCCAGTGCCGACGACAATCATGTCAGCAGTGGTGGAGTTGGTGGTCAGGATAGACCCGCCATAACCTTCGCCTTGGAGACAGGTATTCCCCGCCGTGACGTTGAGGGCCGAGCTGATCTTGTAAGTCCCCTTCGGGAACCAGACGGTACCCCCGGTCACTCCAACAGCAGTGATGCAAGCCTGGATGGCGGTGGTATCATCGGTTGAGCCGTTACCGACCGCGCCGAAATCCTTGACGGATCTCCAGTCAGTAAGTTTATCCTGCCATGTGCGGGTTACAGCACTCGTGCCGGTCTGGAGAAAACCGGACCATGTCGGGTCGGTGCCGGCACCATTGGTCTGGAGCAGATAACCTGCCGTCGAAGCGGCCAGCCGTGCATTCGTGGTGGCGTTGCGGAAAATCAGGTCGCCACGCGTCGTGGTTGGGGAGAGCGTATCAAATGCCGTAGCATTGGCTACTGTAACCAAGGTTTTGCTACCGTTGGTGAAAACCGGCAATGATGCGGTCATCGCGCTCAGGGTTAGATTGGTGCCCGTAGCGGTGCCGATATCGGGAGTCGTAAGGATCGCCGAGGTTGAAAAGACCGCGTTCCCGGTGCCGGTCTTTGTGGTCAGCAGAGCTAGAAGATTGGCCGATGACGGCGTAGCCGTGAACGTGTCGAACCCAGCCGCGCGCGTCACCCCCGCCCAAGAGGTCAAATCGGTATCGAGCGGCTGGTAGAAGGCCGCCAATTCGCCGGAGAGCGCGGTGGAACTGGCAAGCGTGAGCAGAGAACGGCCATAGGGCTGCGTAGCCAGGGCAGCAATCGCTGCTAGGTCGGCATCGTATGGCTGCACAACCTGCGTAAAGGCAATGCTGGTCGTGCCGATCGTGATCGGGTTGGCCGTCGATATCTGCCACTGGCCAGCACCAGCGGAACCGCCGGTCACGTTGACCATCGTTCCGGTCTTCACGTCCTTGGCCTTGTTGAAATCCTTCGACCGGCGCCAGTTGCCGGTGTCGCAGATCCAGATGCCATTGTCCGACGCTGTGGTCTGGTTCTTGACCAACACCCGGTTGCCAGTGACCACGGCCACGCCGTCAATCGTCTGCTCGCCAACAAGCGTGATGTTTGCCGTTGTAGCGCACAGCACCGGACCCTTGATGGCCGTACTGCTGCTCAGGCCGTCATTTATGTCAATTTGAATCGAGGTCACCGGCTATGCTCCATAGAAAAAGGCGACCCTCGAAAGAGCCGCCTTTGGTTTCCTTGCCTTGCGTCTGATTGCGGAGCCGAACTAGACCCCACTTCACCTTGCTATGCGTCGCGATGCCTAACGTTGCCCGACCGAACGTAACAGTGCCATGCCCCGCTTTGTTTATGCGGCCTTCTTAAGCAACCCTTCTTCCTTCGCAATCTCCCAATGGGAAACGACGAACCGTCCGAAGGGGCCTTTTCGAGCAGGGCGGAAGTCGCCAAGCCCGATCTTCTTGCCAGCGTCATCCACAACTGAGCGGACAAGGGCCGGCGAAAACATTGTTGCATCCACGTCGAGCGTGAAGGCTGCATTCCAAACATCGATACGCGGGCGATGACACATGATGCGCCCGCCGGTTGAAGGGATGACAACCGACCGGCTATCGACTTCCCATTCCGTGATCATCTCCCCATCGGCATTGATGAGGTTGCAAACTAGGTCATCGACCATCAGCCCCGCCGGGATGAGCGAGGTCTTCATGGTCGTCAGTTTCGACTTCCCCGCCTTGTGGAACGTCCCCGCCGCAATGATGCAGGCAAAGATGTTCGGGCCGGGGATATAGAGATTGCCCGCCTGATCGGCGTAGCGCTTGGCCTCTGCTTGTGCGCGCGGCGGACCTTTGTCGCCGCGAAAGCTGACTGATGTACCGCCAGAAACCGCGACCTCTGCGGCCTCGGTGAAGCGGTTCATGATGATTGGCGTGATGCCTGAGATGGTGACGTTGATCTTCAAGATAGTCTCCTTGGTTTGCTTGGCTTTGCGCCGCCCGACCCAGCCACTGATTACCTAGCTATACCCTGCTGAGTACCGATGTCGCGTTTACAAATGCAAACCTAAGGTATATCCTTCCATACGTCAACGATAAATATACGTGGGGTACACAGTGATTGACCGTCCCGATGCCGTCGCATACGTTGCGGCCATGATAACCCCGGCCCAGATTCGCGCCGCGCGGGCGCTTATCGGCTGGAAACAGTCTGACTTGGCATCCGCTTCTGGCGTCTCCGAGATCAGCATAAAGAACATCGAGCGCGGTGCGACGGACGCCCGCACCAGCACCATGGGAGCTATTCAGTCCGCCTTCACCAAAGCCGGTGTTGTGTTTCTAGACCCAGGAGATACCCGCGACGGCGGGCCGGGGGTCCGTATCATCTAGCTTGCTTTGCGGGCTCAAATGCGATTTATTCGCTGCCGATGTCATCAAACACGCGGCAGTTTCTCGCTTTTATAGCCTTCGCAGTAGTCTGGTCCTTGACCATCGGCCTTGCCCTAGGCCAGCGCGCTCCACCACTTCTCGCGGGTGTTATCTGGCTAGCCGGATTTTTGTTTGGTACCTACGTTATCATAAACGGCAAGGCTCAAGGGTTCGGGTATTTTCTGGCGGTTTGGCTTACGCCATTTGCCGTAGCTGCTGTCATTGCAGGAATAATCGCGCTTGACCGCTACTGAAACGGCGTTAGGGGTTCTGGCCACCGATGTTGCCCGTATTGCGATTTACGCTTTGCCTCGGTCTTCCGAATATACCCCGGCGTAGCCAGTTCGTGGATTGAATTGAGAAACAGATAATCCAGTACCGGACGCACAAAATATAGGTTCACATACGGCGTGTTTTGCAGCGAGTAGTTGAGCCAGTCGGCCAACTTCACCTCTTCATCTGAACTCAATCCAGCGTCTCGCGCTTTCAGGATCAGATCGACAAGGCCCGACCCTGCGCCAACGGATGGGCCAAGAAAGGTTTCCAGCGGGCCGCCACCAAACCTACTGACGCGCCCGAACAGATAGTCCCCATAGATGCCGGCAGCGCCGCCTTGGATGAAGGCCGCTTCCCAGGTCTTGATATCGGTCGGGTCACGCGGAGGCCAATAGCCCCTCGAAAGATCCTTCATGCTCATGGCGGCATAACCAGCCATGGTGAGCCCGGCAACCATCGTGCCGATATGCGAAATCTGGTCGAGCCTGGCGCCGTCCCTGAAGCCAACCGCGGCGCGGCCAATCGTGCGCTGCGAGAAGGCAATCGGAAAGCCCTTGAACTGCATGACGAAGCGGATGCCCTCGCCCGCCAGCGTGCCGGGACGCGTGCCCCATGTGGTCGTCCTGCGAGACCGCGCATCCGGCTCGATCACGCCATAACTGGTTTCATCGGCGAAGAATTTCAGCACCGACATTTCCAGATCGTGGCGAGCGGCTTCCGGGCTCTTGCCCAATCCAGCCAGGGCTTCATCCGGCAACGCGCGAATGCGGTCAGGCGTCACATAGGACTTGCCGTTGACTTCGCGGAACTCGGCTTTGCGGATGG
>Ga0181338_1000086_pt1 | contig 21779 bp, 9 predicted proteins | sample Sp13VDMM110SD_FD_122168 | JGI IMG/M metagenome (GOLD analysis project Ga0181338, IMG submission 122168) | Freshwater viral communities from Lake Michigan, USA - Sp13.VD.MM110.S.D | ecosystem: Environmental > Aquatic > Freshwater > Lake | place: USA: Michigan | collected 2013-04-23
CAAGGGCGGCGTGTTCCGTCTGCTTGCTGGTGGCAAAGAGATTGCCGCTATCGATGAGCGCTTCTTGGATGTGATCGTGGTTAAAGCTGCCCCCAAGGTCAGCCGTATTTTCTACGCGGGCTCCTATGACAAAGACGCGGCGGCTGCACCCCCTGACTGCACCTCTGGCGATGGCGACAAGCCTGATGCAGGCGTGAGAAACCCACAGGCTTCTACCTGTGCCGCTTGCCCACAGAACATCGCAGGATCAGGCAACGGCAACAGCCGTGCTTGCCGTTATCAACAGCGCTTGGCTGTGGTCTTGGCTAACAACCCTGAAGGCGATGTATTGCAGGTAACCCTGCCAGCTACGTCCATCTTTGGCAAAGAAGAAGGCGACAAGCGCCCACTGCAGGCATACGCCCGTGCTATGGCGGCTCAGACTCCTCCTGTGAACTTGGACTCCATCGTGACCCGTATGAAGTTTGACACCAAGGCTGAGTCACCTAAGCTGATCTTTGCACCTGTGCGTTGGTTGACTGATGACGAGTATGAGATTGTGCAGACTCAGAGCACATCCAAGGATGCTGAGAAGGCTGTGTCCTCTACCCCTGCCGCTGTGGATGGCGTGACTAGCCCTGCTCCGTTGGCCATTGAAGGCAAGCGTCCTGCGGCTAAGCCAATGGGCGAGATGCTTGACGAAGACGAGGCTGAAGCTATGGCTGAAGTCAAAGCCGCCAAGCCTAAGAAAGCCAAGGCTGTTGAAGTTGAAGCCGAAGAAGAGCCAGAAGTGCGCAAGGCTCCTGCTAAGGTGGAAACCGCTCCAGCTAAGAAGAACAAGCTGGCCGACATCGTTGCTGATTGGGACGATGAGTAAGCACACAGGGGGCTTCGGCCCCCTTTAAAACTATGGCCTATTCACAAAAAATCATTGACGAAGTAGCAAAGACACCCAAGTCTCTGGGCAACCAGCTTGGGCGTTGGGCGATCCACCACGACTTTCCGGTCACGAAGATTGCCTATGCTCTCGGCGTCTCTCGACAAACTGTTTACAACTGGTTTACAGGCACGGAAGTGTTTGTGGCCTACCGCAGTCGCGTCGAATTCTTAACCCACATAATGAAGACCTCTCACTCAGCAGAAGAGGCATGGAGAAAAATATGTACGGAATACAACCTAGATCCCTCACCACGCAAGAGCTAATCCGCTTTAGCGCTGAACTCATGGAGTTGGACACAGGCTTGCCCAAGGAGTGGCAACTAGAAGTTCTTAGACGCTTGACTGTGCTGGCGCCCCCTGACGGAGCCGAAACTAAAGACGCACGCCAACTCGAACTCTTCTGACCGCAAGGACTTAAATGACTCCGCTTGAGTTTTTAGCGGTTGTTCTGCCGCCGCCAGAATTTGGTCGGTACTGCGTAGCAGAACTAACTAGGACGAAAGAGCATGTGTTTGTTGACGCGCTCGATCAAACAACAGCGCCAATTAAAGGTTGGCACGACAGCAAGTTAGACGTTTACTTTGCCTTGGCTACCTTTGGCAAGGAAGACAATCGGCAAGCTACTAACGCGAGGTTCGTGAAGTCCCTGTTTATTGACATGGATGGCTACGCATCAAAGAAAGATGCCGCCCTTGCGCTCAACGCGTTCTTGGAAAAGACTGGCCTTGATGACTTGGGTACGCCCTATGTAGTGGGTTCTGGTGGCGGCTTGCACTGCTACTGGCCACTACTTACTGCCGTTCCTATCGAATCATGGAAGCCGGTGGCTGAGAACTTCAAACGCCTGTGCAAACAGGAATCCTTGGCAATCGACATGACTGTGACGGCTGATGCCGCCCGAGTCTTGCGTGTGCCTGATACAACCAACTTCAAGAAGAAGTACGCAACACCGCGCCCTGTGCGCATACTGACTGAAGGCGATGTATTCAGCTTTGAAGGTATGGCCACCCTCATCAGGGAGAAACTTGCAGGCTCAGTATATGAGCCAGTGGCTACGCCCACGCTTGACTTGCCCGGACAGCGCCCATCTAAAGCAACGCCCTCGGCTTCGGCAGTCAAGCTGTATGAGAACAGCGTGACTAAGTTCAAACCAATCTGGTTGGCTACGCAGAACGACAGGGGTTGCAAGCAACTTGCGCACTACGTGGAGCACGCCAAGGAAGAGGGTATGGAGCCGATATGGCGTGGCTTGTTGTCATGGGCGAAGGTCTGTGAGGACGGCAACGGGGCGGCTGTGTGGCTGAGCAAGATGCACCCCTACGAGCCTGCTCGTATGAACCAGAAGCTTCAAAGCATCAAAGGCCCCTACCCCTGCATCAAAATGGACTCGGAGAACCCCGGAGTGTGCCAATCATGCACGCATTGGGGCAAGATCACCAACCCACTAATCCTTGGTCGTGAGATTGGGGTTGAGGTTGAAGAGAAAGAAATTGAGATAAAACTTCCAAGTGAAAGCACGGCAACCGCAAAGGAAGTCGTCAAGGTCATGCGCCCAACACCGCCCCGTGGTTATGCCTATGGCACCAATGGTGGCGTGTTCATGGAACGCGTGGTGGAGGACGAAGAGGGCAACAAGGCAAAGAAGCAAGTGATGCTGTTGCCGTACGAATTGTTTGTTGTGGACATCCTCAACAGCAATAACGACCACACTGTGCACATGATTGCGCTACGGCCCGAAGGGGCGCTGAACGTGACGATGCCGCAGAAGGCCGTGGTTAGTAAAGACGAGACAGTAAAAGCGCTGGCAAGCCAGAACATCGTGGCAGCTTTTGGCACCGGCAATGACAAAAACCTTTTTGAATATGTGAGGGCATGCGTGGAAGAATCTAGCACCAACAAAACACCAATCAAAGTTCCAGACAGCTATGGTTGGCAACCTGACAACTCGTATGTATTTGCGGGTCGTATCTTTACTAAGGGTAAACCCCCTGTCAAAGTCCCGATGCCGGGCTTGGAGAACATCACCAAAAACACAGAGCCACGAGGCACTATGGAGAACTGGCGTGCGTTCATCGACATGCTGATTGCCAAGAAGATGTGGGATCACCTAGCCGTTTTGCTTGCGGGTGCTGGCGCACCTTTTATGCGCTTCACAGGCATCTATGGCATGACGTACCACTGTGCCAGTACAGAATCTGGTACAGGTAAGACACTGGCGCTGGAAGCCGCGGCATCGGTCTGGGGACACCCAACCCACTACCGCACAGGCAAGAGCACATCTCCTGTGGCCATGCAACAGCGCCTCGGCTTGCTCAACAGCCACCCGCTGATTACAGATGAGATCACATCCAAGAACCGAGACGACTTTGAGTGGTTGCCCGAGTTCCTATTGGACATGACCGAAGGCCGCGGCAAGGAGCGTATGGAGTCAGGCTCCAACAAAGAGCGCTTGAATCTGTCTACATGGATGACCAACGCCTTGATGTCATCTAACACCCACATCGTGGACTACCTGACTGGTGGACGTACGCACTCATCTGAGGGCGAGTTGCGCCGCTTGCTTGAGTTTGTGCTTGAGGATGAGTTGACTTGGGAGCCGCACGAGATTGAGATTATCAAGTCGTTGCAACACAACTATGGCTTGGCTGGATACGCTCTGTCTCAGTACCTTGCTGACAACGCCGATAAGTTCCCTGTCATGGTGGGCGAAGCTGTTGCCGGTATGTACACTGAGTTCAAGGCAACCAACGATGAGCGCTTCTGGATGGCAGGCGTTGGTGCTTCAGTATGCGCCCTCAGAGCGTTTAAAGAGTTGGGTGTGGCCGAGATACCGTTCCGACCCATTTTGAACTCTTACAAGAAGGCTGTAGACTACATGCGAGCCAGTATGAAGAGCAGTGTGCGCACCGCTGTGGATGTACTGAACGCCTACACCCGTGAGAACTACGGCTTTTTTGTGGTGATTAAGCCTAGCAAGGGCGGCTTGATGGCTGAACTGGGTAGCGGCAAGGACATCGATCTGTCGATCACGCGCAACAAGGTGTTCGGGCGGGTGGAGCATGAGCCGATCCCCAACCACATTGACTACTTCATCGAGGAGCAACTGCTCAAGGCTTACTGCGCCACTATGAGCTTTGGTTACTCGTCGTTTAAGCGCCAGCTTGAACAACTGTACAACGTGGAGTATCTCAAGAAAGACATGATGGCCAAAACCAAGGGGCCACAGATGCGGGTATCAGTTATGAAAATCAGACGCGAGATTATTGAAGCCGATGAAGTACTCCTTAGTGCGCCTTCCGTGGGAGAAAGTTGAAAAGGGGCAGGGGTTTTTTGTACCCTGCCTCGACACCGAAGCCATGCGTGAGTGGGGCTTAAAGCAAGCGTTCTTCCAGCGGATACTAGATGCCCACGCTAGCGTGGGCATCCTTGACGACAAGCTCGGTGTTATGTTTTACCGGAGGCTTCCGCTCGTTTGATCGCGTTCTCAAACTTGGCTGAAATGTCCTGACGGGCGGCATCCAGCCTGTCTATGCGCACACGTTTCTCAGCCGCGGACATATTTTCCATGCCTCTGATGCGCTCCTCATCGGTACGCAAACGCCCCATTACAGTCTTGTACTGGTTAGCCAGCCCTGCAACAGCGACCTCGGTACGATTGTCTGCCAGAAAATCTTTAGCATCTTCTTTACGGCCTTGCTTAATCATGCTGTCGTACGAAGACTTGGCTTGCAAAGACTCAGTTGCCATGCGGTACATCACATCGGCATCAGCACCACCAAATTTCTTCTGGAACGAGCTACCAATGAACGGCATCTCGGTAATGCGCTTATCAGGGGCTTCACCTGCTACGGGGCTACGGAACAACGCATTGGCTGCGCCCATAACAATCAACGGCAATTGACCGAAGTAGCCGTTTGACAGGTGTTCAATCTGTACAGGAGACAGTAGTGGCAACGCCTTACTCATGGCTTTAGCCGCCTCCGTGGTGCTTGTAGAGAAGCGCTCTTGTAGCGTCTTTTCCTGCATACGCGCAGACTCAATCTCGTTGCCTGTATAAAAGTTCTTATTGCTGTAAACCTCAAACGCTGGCTTGATAATTTGCGGCATAAACTTAGACGAGTAGCCGGGTATCGACATCAGGAACATGTCGCGCAGTGCGTCAAACTGTTGCTTGCCATCGGTCTCTGCTTTCATAGCGTCGACAGCGGCTACAGCCAAGGAGAAAAACCAGCCAGCCTCATAGGGGATGGGCAGTTTAAACGGCTCATCAACGCCCGGAATTGGGATGAAGAAGTTGCTGTACTTGTCCTTGGGCTTGGCGTTTCGGAAGTACTCATCATCCTCCATTGCCATGGCGTAGAGAACACCAGTGCCGACAAGGAGCATGGCATTGTTAAAGAACTTTTGCTTGATGCGTTGCTGTTCTTCAAACGGCATTTGACCCGTGGCAGCTTTGTACAAAACGTTCAAGCCTTGAATCTGCGCGTTAAAAAACGGGATCAAACGGCTGGCGTACTGCACTGTGGGCGATAGACCGCGCTTGTAGAAGTTCATTGACTCCATCGTGGCCATGTCAGCTTCGACCTCAGACAATCCGTTCCTAATAGCGTTGTCGTATACCAAAGCGCGGGTAGCAGCATCGGCATTCATTGCGCTTTTGTCCATCATGGCGAACAATCTGTCTACCGCGCCTTGGTTGTTGCCAGCCAGTTGAAGCGCAATCTTAGCGATATCGTCTGGGTCACCCGTAAAGATACCGCTCTGGATCAAGCCCTTCTCAATCAGTTTTTTACCTGTCTCGCTTGTGCCGCGTGTCATCCTGACAAACTCTTGTCCTGCCTTGGCCACAGCAGTCAGAGGGTTGTAGTTCAAACCGCCCGTAAAGGAAGCGGCCATTGGGTCACGAATCAACTGACGCGCAATGTAGATCGGCATACGCGTCACACCGGCACGCAAAATGTCACCAGCGATACCGCCGATCTTTAAGAACGCAGGGAGCGTCAGGTGTGCGCCTTCCAAGCTTTTCACAATCAACTCAGCAGGGATACCGCCCATGATCGTGTCGTCTGTACGCACGCGCACCCAGCGCTGGCCGTCGTCTTCAGGATCGTTTGCATCAGGCTCTTGGTTAAACTTGATGATGTCCGACCCTGCTGGCGCAGAACCTTTGTGGATTGGCATGGCGTTAGACGGCTTGCCGTCCTTGCCAACTGAGCCCTTGCCTGCGCCAATAGATTGGAACGCATACGCCACGTTCTTGGTGGCCAGATTGGTCAACGCCTTGTCTGTGATGAGCAGGGTGTTGCGTGGGAGCGACTCGGTCAGGGGAAGGATTTTGCTCTCGCCCCCTTTAAGTTCAGCCAAGTATGGCTGGTGACGGATGTCGCCAATGTTGATAGTCACCTCATCACTAAAGACAAGATCAGCCATGCCGTTTTCTTTTACGCGGTAGAACGGAACGTAGTCACCATCCTTGAGCAGTTTGGTGGCAGTCTCTTTGGGGATAGCGCCAGTCGATGCCAAGAACTGGATCAGACCTTTGTTGTACGAGTTGTACGTACTGCGCACTTCTTCCAAAGCTTTCTTAAGCTTGGGGTCTGCGTTGACTGCCGCCATGGCAGAGCGCAGGTCAGCCTCGGATATGCCAAGACCGCCCACATCCAGCTTAGCCAAGCCTTTGTTTGCCGCACGTTGTGCAATCATGTACGTGGTAGCCAAGTCAACGCGGCCTCTGGCGTTGCCGCCCGGGATGCGCCCTATGGCATCAAAGACATCCTTGGCACTGTTTTGGTTTGTAGACTTGATGCCGTGGAAACCTTTAGCGTCTGTGTACAACTCCATCGGGCCGTTCATGAGCGTAGCGCTCACAACCGCCATCTTCTGGTCAGACTTGGTTACGCTGTACATAGCCTGCACAAAGTTCTTGGTGTCACCCATTTCCTTAGCGCCAGCCTTCAGCGCTTCACGCAAACCAGCACGCATATCCACCAAGTTCATCTCAGTTTCAAGCGCCATGTTTTTGCCCAAACGCTGGCTGAAAGATTTAGGCTGTGCCACCACACGGCGTGCTAGATCAGACAAGGCATCGTCTTGGCCGTATTGGGGGTTGCGAGAGAACAACAACCCAGACGCAGGGCCAATCGGGTTAATGTCTGCTGCAACAATTGCAGCGCCTTCATCTAAATCTAAGAAGTCTACGTAGTTGTAGCGCGACTCATCCGACACTGGTTTACTGCGTGAAAGCCTATCTAAGAACTTATTGCCCGCAATACCAAAAGAGGCCATCAATTCTGAAACAGCTTTCTGGTTACCCATAGCAATCTTAAATGCGTCATACACATCTTTGCCAGAGGGGTTAGGGTCACCACTAAGTTCGCGGTTAAACCGGGCTTTTTGCTGATTAGGCAATGACTCAAAAACTTTACGTAAAGATTCCCCAACACGCGCAGACTGGTCAAGTATGGGCGCATCTAAGTTAATAAATGCTTCTTCTGGTTGACCATGCAATGTGCGTAACAGTCTGCCTTTTGGCGGCTCTGGTAGTAATACAGGAGGCAAGTCAAAACGGTGATTAAAATCTTTAGGGTCTAAAAGTTCTAGCGCCAGTAAACTTGCCTGTTCTTTTTTGCGGATTTGTTCTGTGGGTGCACTTAGTATTGCTGTACGCAAATTGTCGCGTGCAGTGTCCAATAAGTAGCCTATGGCTTTGTGGTACTCGGCTTCTGTTTTGTAGTAAGGCTCAGTGTAGTAATTTTCCAGTACACCAATAGCCGCGCCTACATCAGCGTTTGCCTTCTTGTCTTTTTTCCATGTAGCAATAGCCTCGTTAAAAGTCATGCCTTTATAGACCGGTTTATTGGTACCTTCAGCATTCCACTTTTTAATCTCGGGCAGGTCGTACCAAGCGTTAACCACCGCTAAAGAACGGCCACTGTTTTTTTGTTCTGCAACACGTTTGTAGTACTGTCCAATAGACTCTCGTTCAGCGCGGTATGTGCCGTAGCCAAACGCCTGTGATCCTTCGCCAGAACTCATGTACGTGTGGTCAAACTTAGTAAAAGTTCCTGCTGTTCCGTGCCAAGTACCTTTAAGTTCAAGCTGCGCCGCGCCGTACGCCATGTTGACTAAATCGCCTACTTTAATGCTTTCAGGCGCAAGACCAAACTTCTCTAAAGCTTTGGTAAAAGCTTTAACAATCATGCGTAGCCAGTTAGCAATAGCTGATCCACCTTTGACTCCGGCAGGGTTAACGCCTGCTTTCACAGCTTCTTCTACTGCGTAGGCAATTAACTCATCGTCCATCTGTTCTTCTGTAGTGCCGGCTTCTCTTGCGCGTCGCTCTGCCGCGCGACCAATACGCCCTTCTAAAGTGTTGGCTGGCGCTTTGCTCCAGCTACGCACAGCATTAGCTAGTGCTTTAAACTGGCCTGCGTTAAAGAAGTTGCGGAAGCCAATGTGAACACCAACTTCGTGTAACAGTATTGCAAGACCTTCATTCTTAGCAATATTGTCGGCAAACATGTATGCGCGTTCTGTGTCTGGATCAACAAACGCTTTTGCGTCAGAAGGTATCAACCCGTCGTACTCTGGTTTCTCTTGCAAGAACTCATCAACAGATTTGTACACAGAAACTTTTTTAGCGTACGTGTCTTCGTCTCCCACAGCCTTGCGTAATTCACTACGCAGTTCAGTAACAGACTGCCCTTGCACTGGCACACCACGCGAGAAGGCAACCTTTGGCGGCTTAGGAATAGACGCTTCATCACCCTTCAAACCAACTTCGGTCTCAGATGCTACGTTTTGAATTTTCTTTTTGCCCAGTGCTTGTTTTGTTTCACGAACTTCAGCGACAATCTTGCCTTGCTCTTCGGCGGCTTGAGCTACAACGCCCTTTTGCTTATCGATACTAGCTTGCAACGCTTTAAACGTTGGCGTCAGACGACCACCGGACTTGGCCTTGCCGTTATCACGCAAGAACTTCTCACGACGCTCCAAATCGGCCAACTTAGCGCGTTCTTCTGCAAGCTTTTCAAGCGCTGTGGCAGCTTCTTTTGTTGCCTCTGTTTCTGACGTTTCTCCTAACTGAGATATGCGTTGATTTCTTACACCTTTAACAACGGGGCCGGTTTTGCTAGAAGGCAACACTGGTGCAGACTCACCCTTCCGTTTACGGCGCTTGGCAACTTGTTTGTCGTAAGCTTTAGTTTGGGCATCATCAAACGCCCGTTCTAGGGCAAGCTGACCGTTCTCTTTGATTTCAGACGTAATACGCGGCGCGTCTTGATACACCGATTCCAGTTTTCTGGCTTCATTGTCGCGGCTAGTTTGTAGCTCAGCCCGTTTTTCTTCAGTTAAATTTTTGTTTTCTAACTGACCATCAAGCGAACCCATGGCACTACGGATTTTTGCGATGGTCTGCCTCATTGAAGTAGTGTCCACCAAATTGCGAATACCGGGCAAATTTAAACCTTCACGAGCGCGTTGTAGTGTGGCTCGGTATTCCGCATTTGGTGTGCCAACTTCTTCCGTATCTGCTGTTTTGGGTTTTTGTTCTTCTTTTACAGCCGCTCGCGCCGCTTGTTCCGCTCTTTGCGCTTTGTCTAACGCGTCCTGTGCTTTTTTCTGTTCCCGTTCTAGTGCTTTACGAACAACGCTACCTTCTTCGTATTCAACAATGGCGGCATCCACACGTTCACGCGCAGGGCCTAGTGCTTTCTTGGCTAGGTTGTACGCAGTTTTAAGACGTTTAATTTCTTTGTTTGCTGTGTCAGGGTCTAACCACTGCTTAAGTTCTGTAAACTCTTTGTTCTCTAAGCTGTCACGCATTGACGTAGGGTTAAGTGGGTCTCTACTAAAACGCAGAGCTTCGTCAATCAGAGCAACTAGGTCTTGTTTACCTTTTTTAGACAGCTTGGCAACACTGTTACGAATCTCAGTCAAGTAAGCAATCCGCAGGGGCAACGCTTGTAGAGCAGATTCAGCAGCTACAACGTCTCGGGTTGCTTCAGCCCACGCAAGTTTAATTTCATCGTCTGCCTTGTTTGTCGGCTTCAAGCCGTACTCGGCTACGAACTTTGAGGTCTCTGGCGCAACTTTAGAACGTGTTTTTAATTTTTCATCCGTTGCTTTAACAGTTGCAAGCGCTTCAGACGACTGGTCTGCTAGCGGCGAGCCACCAACATCAGCGCCTTCTTCAAGAGCCGTAACTTTATTAAGAGCTTTTTGTGTAATTTTTTCTGCTTTAGCAAGCTGTTCTTGCGCCTCTGTTAGCGTTTCCTCTACAGCAGACACTTCATTTTCAGAGTCTTTGTTTAATTGCGCAATAGCTTGACGAAGCCTCTGCACATTGCCCGAGTCCAACATCTTTTGGAAGTTACGCGGTGAGGCACGTTGTGTCTGCGTAGTGGTGTCAGCAAACAAGTCAAGCTGGGGCTGGGCGCTGGTGCGCTGTAATTCTTCGGTGCTAGTGCCGGGACGGGTCTCGCTTTGTCCTGCCGCTTCCATACCCTTGGACATCTCGGTTAAGTCACGAACATCAAACAAGTTTGGCTCGTTGCCTGTGCGGATTTGACGAACAATCTTGCCTGCCAAAGTTCTGAAGTCTTCGTCCGTAGTCTGGGGCAACACTTCTTGCAGTTTTTGTAGCAAGCTAATTGAGCCTGCGCTCATTGGCTCAAGTGTGCCGTCTGAGCGTTCTTGTGTCAGTAACTGGCTGATATCAGCAAGACTTCCAACTTTCTTTACTGGTTTGATTGCGGTTGTAGGTACAGCGCGTTCGCGCGTGTCAGATGTGTCAAGCAACGTTTGGATACTGTCTTCAATAGAAGCAGGCTGCTTTTCTTCCCGCAGTGTAAGTTCTGCTGGTGCGGCAATACGGCGCTTGGGCTGGTCTTGTTGAATCTCAATGGGCTTCTTGTTGCCTTGTGCATCTTCTGTGTAGTACTGCGTGGGCGTAGCGCCCGTCTTTTCAGCCACCTCATTGGTAGCGTTAAGGTTTGCACGCTTTGCCGCGTTGGCCACAGTTGACTGAATGTTGGCGCGCATCTGTTCTTGCAATGCGGACACGGCTTGCACTTGCGATCCAAACTGCCGTTGGCCAGCGGGGCCTGCGTTAGCCGCGCCGCCCCAACGATCACCCAACTCATTGAGCGCTTCCATGACACGGGCACGGGCTTCGCCGCGCTCCCAAGCGGCCATAGGCGCCAGTCCAAACGCATCGCGCCTAGCATCGATCTCGTTTGCGTGATGCTCAAAATACGCTTGCTTAGCCGCATCGGTGCGCTGTTTAAATGTGTCCGGCAGGACTAGCGTGCCTTGATTTACCTTGCCAAGCATGCGTGTGAGCGTCAGCAATTGTTGGTTCTGCTGGTCAGCATACTTGTTTGCCGCGGCTTCTTTAGCCCGAGCTTCTGGCACAGAAATGCCGGCCAGTACGGTTTGCATGGGGGCAGTCTCTTGACCTTTGCCCGTTGTTTCAGTTTCTTTTAGTGCGCGAAGCTTTTCGATAATGCCGCGCGATACGTCATTGTCTTTAATACCACCCGTCTTTGATTTACCGCTGGCTTCTCGGGCAACAGCTAACTGAGTCAGCAAATCACTGCGCTCACGCATCGTGCCGCCACCCAGACCTTGGAACACTTGGCCGGGGGTAATCATGCCGCCTTTAGGAAGCGTATCTAGCAGTCCGTTTACAAGGTCTTCGTCTTGCTGTTCGCTGGCTTTCCTTGTCTCGTAAGACTGGCGCAATGCTTGCGCAGGGCTGTAATCTGGGGTTTGACCTAGTTTTTGTATGCCTTCAACTTCGGGAGTGACCACACGAGAACGCGCTTCGTCTACGGCACGCTGTTGTTCCGCAGCCTGCACGGCAGGAGTCTGTCTTGCGGCGCCCATAAGCTCAAAGCCGGGAGTAGCACCGGTCATCTGACCACGCACACGCTCTAACTGTTCGGCTTGCTGTTTGGCTTGCTCAGCTTGTTGCTTATCAAACTGCTTAAGTTGCAACCCTAACGCGCTGTATATAACTTTTTCAGCTTGTTTTTGTTCTTTGGCTTGCGTCTCTTTATCTTCTTGCGGTTTAACCAACAACGGCAAAGGTACGCGGTTAAGCAGTAGCTGTCTTGCTGTCTCTGGGTCTTGCATCAAGTAGTCCAGATAATCATTGGTGGTTAAAGCACCGACACCTTGCGCGGCTGTAATTTGCCCTGCTGCGTAGTCCTGCAAAATTGTGTTTGCTGGCGCTGGAGCAAGTTCCTCGGTCGGGAACAACTGCCCTTTGTTTGTCTTCCTACCAGCGGCTTGTATACCGGTGTCCTGCTGGCCCATTTGCTCAAGCATGTAGTCTTCTGGAGTCATGCCAGCTACACGCTGTTTCTCCAACTCTTGAGCACGCAACCCCGCAGTGCGGCGGTACTCAGGAACAATCTCTTGCAGTTGTTTGTTTAGCGCAGTTAGCTGATCCTGTGCATCTTTGTACTCGGCTTTTTCTACAGGCGTAGCATCCTTACCGGGTTTTTTGATTGCCGCTTTCTGCGTCTTAAACTGCTCAAGCAGGGTGTCGTACTGCTCACCAATCTGCATGGCATATGGAGCAGTCTGCTTTTCTTGCTCAAGTGCTTGGGCTGTGGCTTCTTCCTGTGCTTGTTGCTGTTGCGCCAACATTTGCTCTTGTTGCAAACTAACGGCTCTTCTTTGCTGAGCTTGTGCAGTATCGTCTTGAGCAACTACACCACGCGCACCACTGCGTTGCTGGACACCAACACCACCACCAATAGGTGCGGCAAGAAGCATGGTCAGCGCTGTGTTTCGGTAGTCTTTAATTGCCTCGTCATCATCCAAAGGCTTGCCAATAGCGGCGCGGTCTACGACATCTTGCAAGACCTCCGTTGGCAACTCACCAAGAGCAAACCCACCAATACCGCGGCCAATAGTCTCAAGCGTACCTCGATTGGCAACCCTACGCGCCTCTGCCAACAACACGGCTCTGGCCGCATCATCGGCTTCTGCGGCAACCTTCTGGCCAATGGCTTTCTTAAAGACAGCCGGCATGGCAATCTTAGTACCGATAAGGTTCAAAGCCGCGTTGGCTCCCGCGTATGGCAGGAGTTCTGCTGTGTCAACATCAATCTTTTGACCCGCTTGCAACTGCTCTTGTGCTTTAGCTTGAGCCTGACCACCCAAAGCTTGGATAGCGTTGACCAAATAGGTTGTGCCGTACTGGCCAATCTCAGCGCCAACATCTGCCGCGCCTTTACTTCTACCAAGCAAAGCACCCAAAGCACCGCCACCCACACGGCCTAGCTTAGCCAGACTAACTTCTTGTGCAATGGAAGGGGCAAGACTTGCAACGGCTGAAGGAACTTGTTTAACCGCTTCGCCTGCCGAAGTTAAATAATCACCTTGTTCAAAAGGCTGGGTAATTTTCTCTAAGTCAAGACCAGATTTATACTTGTCTTGTGTTGCCTGCTGGCGCTTGAGCCCTTCGGCTACTGCTAGATTGCTGTCACCTGTGAGTGAAGCAAGACCTGTGCGGCCAAGGTTTAAAAGGTTGGATGCGCTACCCGCTATGTCTGCCATGATCCCTGTTTTGGGGGCAGGCTTGCTTTGTGCAAAAGCTTCAGGAAATCTTTCCTTGGCCAGTGCTATGGCTTCCTCGTACCCCATTGAGTCGGGAACTTTAAGTGAAGCACCATTAGGAAGGGGTAGGTATTTAGCCATAGTTTTTAAATTGTAGACCGCACATTTGTAGCGCCCCAGCGGGTCAGACTGAGGGCTTTAAAGACACCGTTGTTAGGTTAAATCATACACTTCTTTGCCTGTGGGCGCACTAGAAAAACCAATGTTTGCACCAAACTGAGATAAGTGTGGGTTAAGGCTGAGTGCCTGACGCATAGCATCAATTTCCATTTGTGCACGTTGTGTAGCATTTGCAGTTGTGTAATCTGTACTCTTTCTCAAGTCGCCCAACGTCTTGTTCTGAAGCGCAATATAGTCTTTGCGTTCTTTTGCAAGTTTAGAGTCTGCGTCAGCCAGCATCCGGTTACGCGCGTGACTTGGCGCTGCTGCAATTTCAGACTGGCGCAACTGCGTGAAACTGCTAAGCATGGTCTTGGCTTCGTCACGGCTAACGTCATACTCTTTCATGGCAAAGTCGGTCAAGGCGCGAAGACCGGAGTTTGCCGCCTTGTCAATACCAGCCTTGGCTTGACGCAACTCAGACGCATCCATGTTCTTTTGATTGAAGCGCACATCTTCCAGACGGCCATAAGCATCGTCCAGTTTGTCCCTAGCATCTGCAAGGCGTTTTTGGCTTTCACGATAGGACGCTGTGCCGCGCATAGAGCCTTGACCAATGTTGGTAAGAGCGTTGGGCGAAGTGCCAGACATTATGGCAAGACCAGCTTCCAAAAACGCCAACCCGCTTGACTGGCCTTCTTCTTTACCAAGGCGCTCTTCACGAGTTTTAAGTTTAGCTTCGCGGTCTTTGCCGTAGTCGCCACGCGCTGCAAGGTCTGCCTGCAACTGATCGTATTGTTTCTGTGCAGTAAGGGTCTCAGCACCGGCAAGACTGCCAAGCTGACTACGGACTGCATCCAGCTTGGCTTGACGCTCTTCTGGAGAACCAGCAAACTTACTGTACATGTTTTGAACATCTAAAGAACTGGTTGTTTTGGGGCCAGCAAGGGTTGGCGTTTTAGCAGTATCGGCAGTATCGGCACCAGCCGCGGCTGCGCCTGCATTTGCGGTGGGGGGTGTTTGCGCTGCAGGAGTGTTTGCCGCTGGTGTAGCTGCTGCCGCTGCAGCCGCTTCAGCTTTTTTAGTTTCCGCAGGCGTTGCTTGCGGGTTGGCTTTTCTCCAAGCTTTAAGAGCTTCGCCTTCTTGGTCAATAAAAGATGCAGCAGCGCCGCCTGCTATGCCACCAATAACCGTGCCTGCGGGCGTAAACAACGAACCTAAGCCAGCGGTTACCATAGGTAAACCTGCGCGTGAAGCTGTGCGGCCTGCTTGCAAAATCTTATCCACAGAAGAAACATTCGGGTCGTTGTAAAAATCACCGGCTTTATAGCCTTCGTACAACCCTTGACCCGCGCCAAAGACGCCCGCTGTGGCCGCACCAGCGCCTAGTGGTAATTTGCTTGTTTTTGTTGTGCCAATATTAGACAGCGTATCCCCAACACTTCTAACAGTAGGGCCAACTTTTTGGCCTAGCTCAAAAGATTTACTTGTGGCGGCAGATGGTGCAGCCGATTGCCCTGCCGCTGGGCCAGATGATGGAGAAGCCGCACCTAAACGCTCTTGCACAAGCTTATCTACAGTCTGTTTAGTAGCGGGGTCACTCAAGTATTTCTGAGGAGATTCGCCAAGTTCTTTCAATACAGCGCGAACCATTTCCGTGTAACCAACACCACCGCCAGCCATACGAACTACAGGTTCGCTAGAGTTCATCATATCTTCGTTGGTGTAGCCACCATCAGCAAACGCAACAATACCGCCACCGGCCATATTCTGAATGTTGGGCGCAGGCAACTGTGCAATCCCTTGGTCTTCTGGCAACTGCCCGCCTTGGGTGGGAGCAGTCATTTGCGCAATTTCTTGATCGACTATTTTGGATTGTGGCTGACCCATGTTTTTAGCTTGCGCTTGTGCACGCATCTGCTTGCGGGCGGTGCTCTCCGCAATCGCCATGGGCAAAATGTAAGGGTCGTTCTTGTGCATCGCAGCGTACTGCTGCAACTGCCTATCACCCATTGTGCGCAAGGTGGACGTAATCTGGTTAACGTTTGGGATTGCCATGTTTTTTCCTTACGCCATGTTTGAAATGGCCAACTCAGCCAGACCAGCAGGACGCTCTTTAATACTGCCGCCTTTAGCAATTTTACTCATGCCGTATGCGGCTGTGCCCAAACCTGCCAGTTGAGACACAACTGAAGGTGCACTGTTGTACATGGTGTTGACTGTGCCCATGGGCGTTCCGCGCATCAAGCCAGACATAAACTCAAGCTGTTGGTACGGATAGCGCTGTTGGTTCTGGAAGTCGGTGTACTGGTTGTTGAGAATGTTCTGCATCTGCTGCTGTTGCTGAGTGCCGTACTGATTCTGCACACCAATGTTTGCCATGTTCTGGTTGTACAAGTTCTGCCCCTGCGCACCAAGATTCTGGTAGCCCGCCATACCCGCTTGCAAACCTTGCAGACCTAAGCCTGCGCCATATTGCGCTTGCTGTGCGTTAAGTTGGTTTGCCGCTTGGCCGTACTGCGCTTGGTTTTGAGCGTTGCTCATTTGCTGGCCATAGCCGTACTGGCGAGCCTGCTCAGCCATTTGCTGAGCGTTCATGCCGTACTGTTGGTTAGCCAGTTGCGCCTGCATGTTCTGACCAGAACCCAGTTGTTGCTGTGCCAGTTGCGCCTGCAAGTTTGTGTTGCCAACGTTGTAGCCCATGTTCTGGTTAGCCAACATAGCTTGCTGTGCCAACTGAGGATTCTGCATAGCCGCGGCTTGGTTGAACTGACCTTGCTGAAGTCCGTACTGACCGGCCAAAGACTGGTTAGCCAGACCAAACTGATTCTGCGCTTGTTGATTAGCCAGACCAAATTGGTTTTGTGCTTGCTGATTGGCTTGGTTAGCTTGCTGACCAAACTGGCCTTGTTGCATACCGTATTGACCGGCAAGCGCTTGATTGGCCAGATTAGCTTGTTGCTGGTTGGCTGTGTTAGCCATGCCAGTTTGCTGTGCCATCTGTGCGTTTTGCAATCCGTACTGACCACCCAAGGCTTGGTTGGCAAGGTTAGCTTGCTGTTGCATTTGAGCGTTTTGCAGACCTGTGTTGTACTGCATCTGCTGATTGGCTTGGCCTGCTTGCAGTCCCGCAGACTGATTAGCCAACAAAGCCTGAAGACCTGTTGATTGGTTCATGCCCTGCGCTTGCAAACCTGTCTGAGCGCCAAGACCTTGCGTTTGTAAGCCTGCACTTAAGTTTTGCAAGTTAGCTTGCTGTTGGTTTGACTGATTGGCCAACGCAGCTTGCAGTGCCTGAGACGAGGACATGCCGCTGGCTTGCAGGCGATTAGCTTCGTTTTGAACAGACGCTTGCTGTTGGTTATTCAAGTTAGCCATAGCAGTTTGCAAGCCAATTTGACCTGCGCCCAACTGCTGAACGCCCAACTGGGCGGCTAAGTTTTGTTGACCAACGGTTAGACCTGCTTGCTGGTTTTGTCCTGCGGCTTGCAACTGACGCGCTTGGTCAGCGTTAAATTGGGCTTGCGCTTGGGTGTACGCTTCTTGTGAACCCCTAGCTTGAATGTCACCTTTTTGAGTGGCTAAGTTCCGCGCAGCTTCAGCATCCATAATTGCTTGGCGGCTACCCCCAAACGCTCCGGATTTAACGGCTTGAGCGTTGGTTTGTGTCTTGGCAATATCCGCTTGACGCTGGGCTTCCCGTTGCTGAATACCCACCACGCTTTGCATGTAGGGAGACATGTATTGGTCAACACTCTTTTGGCCAAACTCTTGTGCAGCAATGCGCTCTGCTGGCCCCATCTGAAACTGCTGAAGCTGGGGGTTATAACCAGACTGAGCGGCTTGGATATCACGGGACTGCACGCCTTGTGCACCAACGTCTCTTGCCGCCTGCATACTGAGGGACTGTAGTTGGGGGGCGTTGACTCGTTCGGCGGCAACACGTTCAGCTTGTAAACCAGCGGGGCCTCCAAACTGCGCGGCACTGACCATAGGAGCGGCGCCTGCTTGTGCGGCTGTACCCATAGCGGCTTGCGCTTGTGGGGCGTTACCCAGTTGAGCCGCTTGCATGTTTTGGGCTGTAGCGTTTTGTGCTGTAGCCGTTGGAGCAGCGCCCAGTTGAGCGGCACTAGCTTGCTGACCCGTTACGTCTCGGGGGCCTTGCATCTGGTAGTTCTGCAAGTTTGGTGCGTTTACTTGCTGAGCGCTAAACTGGCCGGGGTTATATGCTTGCTGGCCTGCGTAGGCGTTGCCAAACTGCTGCGGGTTGTAGCCGTAGTTGCCTGCACGATTTGCCAAAGACTGCAGGCCCTGTGCAGAAGCAACTGAAGCAGGGTCATAGCCAAGGTTGCCAGCGGCAGTAAAGGCTTGTTTTTGCAAGGGCGTAAACTGTGCTTGACGATCTTGTTGGAACGTTTGATAGGGTGTTTGCGCTAAAGCAGAACCTTGCCCGATTACTTCCTTGGCATACGGTTTTGCCCAATCTGGTACATCAGATACTTGGGTCGACGTTGCTGGTGGGGATGATGAGCACATAGCTATACCTTAAAAGGTGTAAATCATTTGGGTGGCAACTTCTTTAAAACCCATACGGCTCCAAAGTTTTGCAACGCGTAAATCGGTCATGGCCGAGACAAGCACTCGCTTGACTTCTCGTTGGCGCAATTCACCAAGGGCGTAAGTTACAAGTTTCTTGCCAACACCGTTACGGTGGTCTTTAGTTACAAAAATCGTGTCTTCTTGTGCAATTAAATCTTGGTTGTGCATATCCCGCGTAAGGTACACGTTACTGTAGCCGCACGCTACACCATCAACTCTCAACACAAAAGTCAACAAATCTCCGCGTTCACAAGCCGTACCGTACTCATTCAAACGTGGATTGTACGGAGAAATCTCAACTCCGTCACCCTTTAAACGCTCTTGCATTTCGGCGTAGTGTTGCCTGTACAGGGGTTCTAACTCCCTGTACGTGTCTGTAAATTTTTCAACACTAAAAGCGTATGTCATACGGGCATCATTTTATCAGCACGGCTGTTAACTGCAACACGATTTTTACCTGTGGTTTTCTTGCGTGCGGCTTGGATTCTGTCCATCATTTGATACAGCTTACGAGCGCCTGCGTCAGTTGAGCCGTTGCCCAACTCGGACACAATCCGTGCAGGGATCACAAACTCACCATCGGCAAGGCGTGCGGGTTGCTTCTTACCAATCATGGCAGGGATGCTGTCAGACACGCCGTCACCGGGGCCTTTGAGCAAACGACCGCCATCAGAGTAGCTGCCTAGATTGCTCATACCGCCCATGGCGTAGCGATGCGCGGCCATCAAGCCACCGTCGGCTGCAGACATAGAGTCAAAGTAGTCATCAAGGTATTTTCCGCCACCAAAGTCACCACCAAAATCACCGTAGTCACCTTCAGCATCACCAACTTCAACGTAGCCACCAGTATCAGGATCAAATGTGTCTGCAACGGCATTAGGAACATACGGGTTCTCAGGCATGGTAACCATAGCACCGCCATCAGGCGTATCCACAACAGTAGGTTGTTCTATAACAGGAGTTTGAACTTCTGGAATGTCAACGGTTGTGCTGCCGTCGGGTTGCGTTACTGCGGTATCCGCAGGCAGAGGGACTACGGCTCCACCATCAGGCGTCTCAACTGTTTCGGGCACGAGATACTTGTCAAACTCTTCTGGCAGGTCACCACCGCCCGCCCTGTTGGGGCCAACAGTGTCAGGAATAGTAATGTTGGGGTCAACGGATTCTATTTCTACCACACCTGTTTTTTCGGGCACATTTGGAATATCCGGCAACTCCAATGGATTTGTTGGGATAATCAACGGTATGTCGGCAGGGTCAATAATGTTGTCAGGAATATCACTGACAATAGGCTCTGTACGAATGCTAGGAACTTCTGGCTCAGGCTCGGGTTCTGGCTCGGGTTCTGGCTCGGGTTCTGGCTCGGGTTCTGGCTCGGGTTCTGGCTCAGGCTCAGGTTCTGGCTCAGGTTCTGGCTCAGGTTCTGGCTCAGGTTCTGGCTCAGGTTCTGGCTCAGGTTCTGGCTCAGGTTCTGGCTCTGGCTCTGGCTCGAGTTCTGGCTCGAGTTCTGGCTCTGGCTCGAGTTCTGGCGTTATAGGTTCAAACGGAACTAATGGCGTAATAGGCGTATCTGTTGGAATGTCGGAAATGCCGCCGGTATACTCTAACACCCTTGCCGCAGGCACTGCGGGTCTAGTCTGAATTTGAGGGCGATAGCCGGGGCCATTACCCATCAGGTAGTCGTACGCTTGGCGAGACACGCCCGTCAAATCATTTGTTCTACCGCTTGGATCAGTGCTTGTTAAGTACTTTAGGGCATCCTCCGAAGACTGTGTTTGACCGCCGTCTGCGTATAAACGTGTGAACTTTGGCGAGAACCATTGGCGCTCACCTGTAGATGCGCCTGTGTAGCTTCCCTGTGGATCAGGATTGCGGTTTAAGTCATAGGCGTACTTGTACTGCTCGGTGTCAGGCTTGTATCCGTTACCAGTACGCTGGTCTAAAAGCATTGGTGTAGCCGCGGCTGAGCCGTATCTAGCTAACCCGCCAAGACCGCCCACGCCTGTAGCTTCTACGCCCTCTTTAGCCGCATTACCTAAGAACGCGTCGCGCCCTACTGGGCTGTCCACCAGACTCTTCAGACCTCTACCGGCTTGTTTAAAGTTGTCTGTCATGGTCGCATCTGCGGCCTGACTCTGGAATGCGTTGCGTGCTGACTCTGTGCCGTATCCGGGTGTGTAGCTAGAAGGGGCAGGTGTTGCTGTTGCTGTTGGAGTAGCCAACGGAGTAGTAGGCGCAGGGACTGCGGCTTCGCCAAACGCACCATACTGAGTGGGCGTTGCGGCAAAGTTTTCATACCCAGTAGGCACGGGTACGGCTGAACGCAACGGTGCTTCGCCAAACGCACCAAGACTTGACTCAGTAGGCGCAAACTTAGTGTAGGCAGACGGGTCAGTCGCAAACGAAGTCGCTGCTTCAGCAGAGACAGGAGCGGCTCCGGGTAGTGCGGCTTCAGCGGCACCAGCGGTAGAAAGACCTGAACCTAAACCTGCACCTCCATAAGCGCCTAAGCCAGCCATCAAACCTTTTTTCAAGCTTCCAGTAGCGACACCGTATCCGGCTCCGGTAATACCTGCGGCCATCAAGGGAGTCAGCGCGCCGCCAGAAGCAACAGATAAACCTGCACCAATTAAGGTTGGCAAAAGGTTAGACAGAAAGCCAGCTTCGGGTAAACCCGTAGTAGGGTTAATCGTTAACGAGCCGCCATGCGCCATGGCCAAAGACTGCAAACCTGCAACTTCGCGTGGGGCCATGTGCACCAGCATCGAGTCGGAATTGCGGCCTTTTGCGGCCATTTGATTTGCAAGTGCGTGTAGGCTCATATCTGCCTCTTAAAATGGGGGTTAATTAAGTTTATCATGGCGGCGGCGTTGAGACAAATGACATGGTAGCCACCACCGACTGTGTAGATGGCTTAGTGGGTGTACCAGAAGCAGCAAGGTGCTGGATGGTTACAGCAACGTTAGGCACAGACCAATAGATTTCTATATACTGCCCCGCCGTCATACTTAAAAAATAGTTCCAGCCAACAATTGCGTGTCCATCCGTACCGGCGTGTCTATTTGGAATAGATACAAAGCCAGTTGACCCGGGTATATTTACCCCGCTTTGTTTTAACCAGATGTAAACATCTTGAAAGGCGGTGTCTGTGTTTTGAAACTGGGCGCTAAACTGTAGGTTGTAAATGCCAGCAGTTGCTACAGTAATTTTAGAACTGCTGATGCTAACACCGTTGGCAAAATCGGTGGTATTCAGTGTCATCAACGTAGCTGTATTGGCTACTGCTGTCTGATCCTGATCGCTAGAAAACGCGCCATACGGAACCGACAAAGTTCTTAACTGCCCGATGATGTTGTCAAGCTGGTTAAAGTACAGGCGCAGAATGTTGTTTAGCTCGTTGATGTAGTTTGGGTCGTACTTATTTGTAGCAATCGGCAGGCGTGGTGCAACAACCCGATTGAGTTCATACTCTGATATAACAATCGAAGACATCAGCCACCCCTTCGGCCATCAGGCCGGATGTCCATACG
>Ga0181338_1000087_pt1 | contig 21483 bp, 24 predicted proteins | sample Sp13VDMM110SD_FD_122168 | JGI IMG/M metagenome (GOLD analysis project Ga0181338, IMG submission 122168) | Freshwater viral communities from Lake Michigan, USA - Sp13.VD.MM110.S.D | ecosystem: Environmental > Aquatic > Freshwater > Lake | place: USA: Michigan | collected 2013-04-23
CTAAAAGTGGGGTTGACTGAAAACCAAGATGAACTAAAAGAAATATTTAAAGAGAATAAAGATGATAAAATAAAGACGGCGGTTGTTTTAGACGATTTGCAAATGGAACAGGGAAAATTTACAAGTGAACTCTTTTTGGCCGGACGGCATTTGAATCTTACTATTTTTCAGATAGTACAAAGTTTATTTACTGGAAATAAGCAGGCTAGAAATATGTCTAATAACGTTCAGTACTGGGTCTTATTTAAATTTCCGGATGTATTAAGTGTAGCCGAAAAGGCTAGGCGAATGACAACAAATAAAAAAGACAGGGATTTAGTATTAGAGGCGTATAAAGATGCAACATCTAAACAAGGTGGATCTTTAATTATAGATACAATTACAAATCAGTCTGGTTTAGAAGACGCGGATTTACTAAAATATCGTGATACTGATATGGATATTGTATATAAGAATTTAGCAAAAGTATAAATATATATTATTTTATTATATAGACTATTATATATATGGTTAAATACGAATCTTTATTGTTAGGCGGTAAAGCGCGAAAGGCTTCTTGCAAAAAAGAAGAGTCATCATCTAGCGAAAGTGAAGAGGAGGAAATGATGGGCGAAGGCAAGAAAAAGAAAGGCGGTTTAACTTACGAACAGCGTTGCGCTAATCTTGCAAAAGGCAGGGCCACGCGTATGGCTAATTTAGCAAAAAAGAAGAAGATGGGAAAGGGTAATTATACACAAGATTATGTGGCCGAATCGCAAGTTAATTATGGTGGTTCGCCATTAGATATTTATTATCAGAAACCGGAAAAGCAACGTTTAGAAGAATTGCGCGAACGTGGTGAAAATGAAGGTAAAGGTATGCGAAAGAAGAAAGGGAAAGGTATTAGCGAAGATATGATTGAAATGGGTCAGACTGGTGGAAAGCGAGGAGGTGATATGTCTTTTATGAAAAGTTCTATGAATACTGGTATGTCTATGCCTACCGAAAAACAGTTTAAGACTGGCGGTAAAATGAAAAAAGCAAAAATGCCAGAACATCAATTAGATGTAACAGGGGCTGTTGAAAATTTAGCAAGATTAGCCGAAAAGTTTGGATTAAGATTAGTTTAAGCGATTTAAAATATTAATTATAAATTTTTAATATTTTATATATATATAAATGTCTCACGGTTCACAAATGGAAGGCGGTGCTTTAATTCCCCCACAACTTGTTGCAGTAGAAGAAGGTCATCAGGAAATGCTTAAACGCGCGCATATCAAGGTAGATTCTCGTTATTTTGCTATTGATCCTAATTTGGATTTTGAGTCTAGTACTATTCTTTGCGAAGATCGTGTTTATACTAGCGACCAAACCCCATCGGCTACTCAGCCCATCACATTCACTATCCAGCCACAGTTTAACGTGTTTCGTTCTCTCTGTGAATCTCGTTTCGTTTTCACAGTTCAGGCGGTTATCCCTGTCGGGCAACCTAATTTAGTTCTTGTCCCCAAGCCTTACTGGTCGCAGTTGTTCGTACGGGACTTTACGGCCAACATCAATAACGTCGCTGTAAACGATCAACACTCCCGAACTGCATCTTATGCTGGTTTTATTAAAATTTTGCTTACCCAAGGCAATCTTAAAACAGTATCTCTAAATTATACGGCCCAAATAACTACTGGTGCTACTACTACAACAACCGAAGCGTGGATATATGCTTTGGCCGGTGATGATACTCGTTCATTACAAGAAGGTATAATTAATATTGATACTTATAATGGTGAAGATTATATGTTAGGTTATAATAATATTGTTATGGCATTATCTGCCGGTGTCGGTAATTCTTTCGGTGCTACAAGATTATTAGTTAGTAATCCTTATGTTGCCATAAATCCCGTTGTAAATTGTACGTTAGAATTAACTTACCGCCCCCAAGATGGTGTTTTTAGACAACCTAAACTTCTCCCCCCTGGTGTGAATCTTAACTACATCTTCAATCTGAATACTATCGGTGTTTGGTGTAATGGTTATTCTAAACTAAATATTAATGCTACTCCATTATCTTATAGTTTAAGTCCTGATGCAGTAGGAGTTTCATTCACAGTCCTTAAAGCGCAGTATTATGAACGTCAGTATACACCTACCCAGACTTGCTTAAAGGCCTATCAGTCCTTGATTATGCGTCAGCCTCTTTATTATTCGTGTATGACTTCTAACACTTTGCTTTACCCCGTGGCGCAGACAACTCAATCGGTACAATTGACTAACGTATTCTCGGGTCGTCTTCCTAACGTGGTTGTCGTCGGTTTGTTGAATCAATCCCAAAAAGCATTATCAATCGCTACTGGAAATATTAATACTCTCGGGACATATTCTCCACAACCTGCAATTACCGATGGAACTCTTTATAATCCTGTTACTTCTGCTACTGCCCCTTCTACCGGCGATTGCATCACATCGGCCCAGATGACTGTCAACGGGCGAACATACCCTCACTTGTGGTCGTCTAATATGCAACCATACTCGCCACAAGATATTTCTCAATGGTACGAACAATACCGTCAATGCAGTTTAATGATTGCCTTGGATGGTCGTGGTGACGATCAGCCTAACTCTAATTATGACACTCGTTACAAGTTTGATAATCCCATTCTTACCAAAGCCGAGTTTGCTTCTCAATGTACTTTCCTCTGTTACAACATTCGCCGATCAGGTACCACGATGGAATGTTCGGGCGATAAAGAAGTCGGCGGTATTGATCTGTTAGTTAACATTACCGGTACTTTCCATCCAGGGGCGCAACTCCTTGTTGTGGGGCTAAATACCGATAGTCTTATGTCAATAACGGACGGTGGGTCCACTACCTCCTTCGTGTTCTAGACTTCTCTACTCTTTCAATATTATATAAAATTTAAATCTTTTTATATAAAATCTAATGTTTTAGCGATTATATTGCATTTGTATAATTTTTTTATATAATCTATATATATAAATGCCACGTCGTAGTAAACACAGTTCTCCCATGGAAGGCGGGGCTTTAATCCCGCCCCAAGTTGTTGCAGTTGAAGAAGGCCATCAGGAAATGCTTAAAAAGTCACATATTAAGGTGGATTCGCGATATTTCGCGATTGATCCTAATTTGGATTTTGAGTCTAGTACTATTTTGTGTGAAGATCGTGTTTATGTTAGCGATCAAGCCCCTTCTGCATCACAGCCTATTACTTTCACTATTCAACCACAGTTTAACGTATTTAGGAGTTTAGCCGAATCCCGATTCGTTTTCACAGTTGAGTCGGTTATCCCCGTAGGAATATCTAATATGGTTTTAATCCCCAAACCTTACTGGTCGCAGTTGTTCGTACGGGACTTTACGGCTAATATCAATAACGTCGCTGTAAACGATCAACACTCCCGAACTGCCCCTTATGCAGGTTTTGTTAAAATTCTGCTTACCCAAGGTAATCTTAAAAATGTTAGTATTAATAGTATTATAGCCCAATCGGGTGCTGCGCCAAGTTTTATTAATACGGCTTTAATTTCACAATGGGCCGGCGATGATACTCGGGCTTTGCAAGAAGGTATTGTTAATCTAGATGTATTTGTCGGTGAAGATTATCTTTTTGGATACAATAATATGGTTATGGCGATGACTGCTGGCCCAGGTAATTCTTTTGGGGCGCAACAAATACAGTATGCTTTATCTGGATTACCAAGTTCAGGAAAAGTAAATCTTGAATTAACTTACCGTCCCCAAGATGGTGTTTTCCGTCAGCCCAAACTATTGCCTCCTGGTGTGAATCTTAACTACATCTTCAATCTGAATACTATCGGGGTTTGGTGTAATGGCTACCAACCGGTTCAGGCTACTACCGTTCTTTCTAATTTTAGCCAAAATCCTGATTCTATCGGTATTACATTTAATGTCACAAAGGCGCAGTATTATGAACGTCAGTATACGCCTACCCAGACTTGCTTAAAGGCTTATCAGTCCCTGATTATGCGTCAGCCCCTTTATTACTCGTGTATGACATCTAACACTTTGCTTTACCCTGTCGGTAGTGCAACACAGTCGGTACAATTGACTAACGTCTTCTCGGGCCGTCTGCCTAACGTGGTAGTGGTCGGTTTGTTGAATCAATCTCCTGCCGTTTATGCAACTGTTACTGGTACAGGTAATATTTACCCTCTTAAAACTTATTCGCCAATAGTTACTTCATACGATTCATTTGTATATAATGGATCCGCAAATGTTATTTCTACCGGTGATTGCATCTCATCCGCCCAGATGACAGTCAACGGGCGAACATACCCTCACTTGTGGTCGTCTAATATGCAACCTGGTTCTCAACAAGATATTTCTCAATGGTACGAACAATATCGTCAATGCAGTCTTATGATTGCCTTGGACGGTCGTAGTGACGATCAATCTAATTCTAACTATGATACTCGTTACAAGTTTGATAATCCGATTCTCACCAAAGCCGAGTTTGCATCGCAATGTACTTTCCTCTGTTACAACATTCGCCGATCGGGTACCACGATGCAGGCGTCAGGCGATAAAGAAGTCGGCGGTATTGATCTGTTAGTGAATATCAACGGCCAACTCCATCCAGGGGCGCAACTCCTTATCGTGGGTCTGAATACCGATTCGCTGATGTCTATCACAGACGGAGGTAGTACTACTTCCTTTGTGTTTTAAAAATTATATAAAAGAATTAAATTTTTTATATAAATTAATATTTTGAATAACCTAATCGCGAATAATTAATTTTACCTAACCGGCCACCGTTAATAGGGAAATTTAAAAAGGCATACGGTTCTTGGTTTCTAACAGTATTGCCGAATTCTTCAACCGCAAAATTTCTTCCTGCTACGCCACTAGATAATAACCATTCTTGCAAATACATCGGTTTAGTATTTTCATCATAATTATATATCATAGGAAATCGTAATGAATCATCTAACCCGTGACGCTGATTGTCGGCTATTCCTTTATCATCTATTCCTTCATCTTCCATTATCTTCTCAACTAACTTATCTATTTTTTCAGCCGTAGAATTACTTTTGGTTTCATCCTTTTTTAATTCCGCTATTTCATTTTGCGTTTCAGTTTGAGATTGTATATCTTGGGCTACTTCATCATATATATCATCTTCTTCCTCCTGAAATAGTTCATCATCATCATAGTCATTTGCAGTCTGTATATTTGCAAAATCAATTTCACCATCATCATAATTATATACCTCATCAGGATACATACTTTCTTGGTATGGATTTGAAATACTATTCGGATCTTTCTTTGTATAATATATAGAACTTGCTACCGCAAATGGAAACGTCCAAGGTTCTAATAATACCCCTACCGCTTCTGGTCCATACGTTTTTACTGCATTCCATACATCTTCGGGTTTAGTCCCTAATATAACCATAGCGAGAACAGGAAAATTTTTTACAAACCAATCCGAAAATATTCCGCTACCGTGAATTTCCTCTTTCTTTAAAAGACCTCTAACATCTTTGATAATAGCCCGATGTACGGGGTCTTTAATAGATGCCCCTTCCATTAATCCTATACGATGTCTTATTCTATGTTCTGGTCGCATATTTGCATAAATCGCCTTAATCTGTTTTTTGGCTTTCTTCTCGGTTGTTCCTTTACTCATAACCTTTCCGGTCTCTTTATTAACAACGCTAAATTTTTTCGCTTTCTTCCCCTTCTTTTCTTTTATCTCGTAAGGCATTATATATAATAGGATTATATTATTTTCCTGTTATATATAAATGGATATGATTACGGTTAACTTAATTATTTCATCTTTAACTTTATTATTTACATTTATAGAAAAGTTAAAGTTTCGTCATTGTGAATCTAGTTGCTTTAAGGGCTGTGAAAGTGATTGCATTAAAACTCCACAAATAACTCCGCAGGTTTCAACAGAAAAATTAAATCTATTAAACCGCTAAAATATATTTATTAAACAAAGACATTTTAAATATATAACTAAAACAATTGCAATCTCCATAATTAACTATTTTATGATAAAGTTTATCTTCTATCATTTGTCTTAATTCTTTTACCGGTATAATTCTTAATTCATAAATGTTCCTGATCTTATCTTTGATCGCGTAGTGAACCCAATAGTCAGCAGTTGTTCCTGCAATCCCACTAGGCTTTCCGTTGCAACTATATTCAACTAATATATTGCCGTACTTAAAACAATTCAATTCACTCTTAACTTCATAATAAGTATCTACTCCATCCTTGGTTGTTTTAATATCCCACTCTTTAAATTTGCCAACGCTAAACTCGTGTGTATCATACTTAATATGTTTTAATGTTTCCTGTTCGTATTTTTTGCCGAATGCTAAACAACTTTGAAAGCCTGCCATTTATATACACCCAAGATAAAAATAAATTGTGTTTCTAATAATAAAACTAATTAATAATAAAGAAAATTAATTATTTTTATTAATAAACGAAGATTTTTGTTTTATTTCTTCACATAAGAAGAATAAAAAAATTTTTTTATGTTTGTAATACAGAGAAATAAAACTAATTTCTCTCAATAATAATATAAATAAACAATTTCGCTAAACATTTCTTATTTTTATGACCCAGATAATTATATAAACTATATATATAATGCCGACCCCCGCCGATCAATCCCTTTATAACAAAGTGAAAGCGTATGCAGATACAATCTATACAAAGCCAAGTGCATATAAGAGTGGATTCATAGTTAAGAAATATAAAGAACTGGGTGGTACATATTTAGATGATAAAAAACCAAAGGACTTAAAGAGATGGTTTAATGAAGACTGGAAAGACATCGGTGGTTTAGACTATCCGGTATACAGGCCAACAAAAAGAATAAGTGAAAAAACTCCTTTAACTCCTAGCGAGATAAAACCTTCTAATTTAAAAAAACAAATACTATTAAAGCAAGATCTTAAAGGTGAATTTAATTTACCAAAGTTTAAAGAAAAAAACAAAAAATAAATGTTTAGCAATATAATAAATATAATTGATTTATTTTATTATATTGATATAGTATATATTATGGAACGGGATATTGCGAAATTGATTCATACTGAAAAGCCTACGTTAAGCGAAATGAGTGTTAAGACTTATGCTAACTGCATTATTAAGATCATGGAGTTTCTTAAAACAACTTCTTATGAAGACCTTTATAAAGATCCGCATAAAGTTATTAAAACACTTCATGAGAAATACGATAAGAGTAATACGATAAAAACCAAACTTGCATCTCTCATAGTTTATCTCCGGTGTATACGTACAGATAAGAATGGAAAAGAAATAGATGCAACGATTGATGCTTACAGCCAAGTTATTGATGTATTGAGTAATGATATTAAGATGGAGTTATCTAGTAGTGAAAAGAATACTAAACAAAAAGAGAACTGGTTAACCGATGCAGATGTTAAACAACTAGATTCTAATTTAGAATCGCTTCTACCCAAAGATGGTTTACGTACAGCAAAAGATTTAATGCATCTCCGTAATTATGTGATCTTTAAAATATACCAAGACAATCCCACGCGTAACGAGATCGCTGATAGTAAAATTATTTTTAAGCCTACAAAGAAGAGTGGTCCATTAAGCGATGAATATAATTACATCATACTAGATAAGAAAGCAAAATCAATTACTTACCAAATGAATCAATATAAGACTAGTAAAAATTACGGACAGAAAAATGTTACTATTAATAAAGAGTTGTTTCCTTTATTTCTAGCCTACAAGAAAGCAATAGACTTATTCACAAAAGAGAACTGGTTCTTGCTAAATGATAATGCAACTAGTAAAATGACGCGCAATCGTTTAGGCGTTGTTTATTCTGTACTAGGCCAAAGCATCGGAAAGAAACTTGGTACATCTATGAACCGCCATATTCAACTATCTAATCTTATACCGGTTAAGGCAATAAAAGACTTAACTGATAAGATGGGAAATAGTCCGAATGAGGCCTTGAATGTTTATGCAAAAAATTAAAATATTATTCTTTTATATGGACCCAAATATAAAGCCTAGTGAACCTATCCCTATCCCTAAATGTCCTGATAAAATTATACCAGCCTTTTGGTGTGATGGCCCTTGCCGTATTTGTAAAAAGAAACCTTGTTTGAAATTATAATATCTTTTGTATATATTATAATGTATGATCTCCATAATGTTATTATTAAAAAGCCTGTCTCCCTTCATCACGCTAAACAACTTGCAAAACATTTTATTACTAATAAAAATAAAAAGTTTTATAGGGAAACCGAAAACAGTTATAGATTCCGTAATATTCCTAAAACAAAATTTATTAAATCCTCTTTTAGAACTAAAAAAATAAACCCAAACATTACATTAACTTATGGCGTATTGTTTTAGCAACCGTGTTTATTTTGCCAGTAGTTTTCTAAATCGTCCATATTGACCTTTTCATATTTCTCTCGCGGATCTTCTAATGCAGAAAACATTAATTTCTTTATTTCTTCTTGACGGGCTTTGGATAAAAAAACCTTATATGATTCTTCTTGCTTCTTCTCATTCTCCTTAATATCCTTTTCGGTTAAGATCTTAAATTCGCATTCGGCCTTTTCCATTCTCTATATATTATCTAAATATATTTATTTGTCAAGAAATTCTTAATTTAAATTAAACTTTTTTATAATATGATTTATTGATTCTTCTAATGTAGGCTTATTCCACAAAAGCCATCTACTCCAAAACCCCGCTGTATCAATTCCGGCCTTGGTCCAGTCTTCTCTCTTCTTATGTCGTATCAAATATAATCTCTTGTGTTTATCTGCAACTTTCTTACCTTCTTTTTCATTATATAAAGTATAATCCATCATTCCATTTAATCCGAACTTTATTGATTTAGTACGTCCCGTATCTTTATTTAATAGATCCACTTGATATTTATATTTCTTATTGATCGGTTTGCAAATACATAATAATTCATACATTATTATATATTAAGTATATTTTAAAATGACTTAAAGAACAGTTGTTGCCACAACGTGAGAGTTGACCTTTTTAATAAGAATATTAAATAATGAGGGGTAAGAAAATTCCGGAGGTAAAGGCGTACTTAATGGCCTACCCAAATCATCTATTATCCAAAACGAAATCTCTTTAATAATTTTCTGTGTAGGGTTTAAAAATTTCCATGCAATTTGCGCCACGTCTCCTACGGCAGGGTTAGTATCTTGCGGAGATGATGAACCGGTTGTAAACCGATGTGCGTATGACTGATATAAGATTTGTGTTTTATTACCAAACTCATATTGATACTCTAATATATCGCAATAAATACTAAAATTATAATATCGGTCTGTGTAATTTTGAACGTCATACGATTTTTTAATTAATGCAATCACATAGCGATGCGATATATCTAAAATAATAGGGTTTGCTAGAATACATGTAAATCCTGCATTTATGTTAGTATAACCGGCTAATGGGATTGCCCCGCTTTGACTCCCTAAATAAAGGTCAATAGTTGAAAAGGTTTCATCATTTAAATCTAGATTGGGGTTTGTCCGTGATGCATAAAAGGTTGACATTATTATATATAATAGGCTATATAATTTTTATTTCTAAAATGATTTAAATATCTAATGCAACCGACTTTTTTATTTTACGATGCCTTACCGGAGTTTTGGGTATTGGGCGGATTGGTGCCCTAGGAGGTTTAGGAAATGGTTTCATCGGTTTGCGACTAATCTTCGCAAAATCATCTTCGGGTTCTTCCTCGTATTCAATCTCTTCGTGTTTGGGTGCGGGTCTTTTGGGTACAAAGGCATCATATACTTCTTTTTTAATAGGCTTCAAGGCTTCGCGCAACTCTTGAATTTTTTTAATAGCATCTGCCGTCTTGGTGATTTTCTCCGGTAGTTTGGCAACAATTTCAGGGAGGGCATAAACTCCTTTCTTAATATAGCCTAAATACTTGGCCCAGTCAATAGCCCCACCTTCCATCATAAATTCGCTATAATGGCGACTTTCACTTTGCATAGCAGGTACACGGTTAGGATTAGAATCATAATAATCACTAGCGCTTCCTGAACTCGCTGCGCCTAATGACCCTCCTGTAAAATTACTTTTAAATGCATACGGATTATTCATAGCAAAATCTACGGCGCTTCCGCTACTAGGTGCATTAGTCCCTCGGCCCTCCATAACGCCTTCCCTAAAAGAAACCGATGGGGTTGGTCTAAAAAGCGGTTGTGCTACCGTTTCCATGGTGTGATGAGATTTTGGATCTAATAAGGCCTTGTAATACGGATTAAAATACAGATAATCATTAGAACTACCCGAACTAGATGAACCTAGCGCCCCGCCTCGTTTCATATCCAAAGCATTAACGTTACTAGAAATAGTAGATGGATAATAATAACGCTTGTCATCTCCTGCATCATCCATAATAGAAAAACCGGCCGTATTAGAACCGGCATTAACCGGATAATGCGTTGCATACTGTCCTGCCGGATCTACTTCACCATTATCATAATTGCCTATGTTGCGAGGGTCATAAAAAGAGTTTGCGACAGAAGTTCCTAATTGATAGGGGCTTTGGCGGGATGTATTCTTAAAACGACGATGTGTCAAGTTGTGAACCACTTTGTCTAAATAATCGTCTTTCATTATACATTAATGCTAGATTATTTTTTTTTTCATTTTTTCTAATTGTTATCTAGCATAATTTATTTTATTATAATTTGAAAATAACATAATAAAATAATTCTAATTTTCTTCTTTTTCTGGGATTTCTTCCTTTGCAGATTCTGCTTCCTTGGCCTTTTTCTCTCTCCATTCTTCTAGATTCTTATTTACTTTATCCATATCGTGTTTTTGTATCTGATGATGCATCACACTTCCAAGAATACCTTTCGCAATTAATTTAATATTTTCATCGGTCACTTTATCACTATGTTCTATTGCTTCAATCAATAAATAAAGATTTGCAGAAAATCCGCTATCCGGCGTATTCTTGTATTTCACACAAGTGAAAATGTGGCTTTCTAACTGAACCTCCAAGTCTTCAATTTTGGTTTCCGTCTTTTCCATTATATACTATCGCAATATTTTTATTTTTGCTAAAATTAACTATATTTTTTTAATTCTTCATTTAATCTTTTAGATTCTTTTAAAAGTTTATTATCCTTTATTTCTTCTATTAATAATGCAATACAAAAACCTATAAAATATGCGATCATTTTTTTATATATATATATACTATATAATATGTCCTCTAATATTCAGATTGAGAACTATATGAAAAAACATTTCAAGGGTACATTTTTAGGCTGTTTCTGTGCTGATGATCTTCCTAATAATCCGCCTCCTAACAGTAACCTAATTGCGAATTATAGTGATAGTGATGATCCCGATGGAGGTACTCATTGGGTGGCTATGATAAATCTAAATAGTGATAATGGCGATCCTAGTTTATTTTTTGACTCCTACGGTGGAACTCCTGACTTTGAAGATATAGTATTACAAAAGCAAACTAATTTTAAAAGATATATGGAAAGACATAGTGGTGGATCTTACGCCCACAATAATATAAATATACAAAGCCGTGATGGCGATGCCTGCGGTCATTATGCAGTACACGCGATTATGTCTCAATCTATCCCCGCGCTAACAGGGCAGAAACGTAGTCATAATACCGCTTGGAAAGATTATACAAGTGCATTTAATTCTCCCGAAGAAAATGACAAATTAATAAAACAAAAAATAAAATTATAATATTTTAGAAGAAATAAAAATATAATATAATGTAATATAAATGGCAGGGTTTCATACAAAAACATTTTTAAAACACGATGACTATATGACCCCTAAATCGGCTTGGGATAGTATTAAACAATATATACCGAAAGATAAAGTTATTTGGGAGGCTTTTTATGGTGATGGCAAAAGCGGACAATATTTAAGAGAGATGGGATTTAATGTCATACACGAACCTGTTGATTTTTTTGAAAATGATTTGGGCGATATAATAGTAACAAATCCGCCATTTTCCAAATCAAGAGATGTACTTAACCATCTTGCAAAATTAGATAAGCCTTTTATTATTTTAATGCCGATTGTAAAAATCAATACATCTTATTTTCGGGAGAATTTTAAAAATAAAGGTTTGCAAATTATGATCCCACGTAAACGGATTCATTTTACTAAATTAGTTGATGGTAAAATGCCGGAAGGCTGGAAGAATGCGACTAATTTTGATTGTTTATATTACTGTTATAAAATCGGCCTTAAAAATGATATTACTTGGCTAGAATAATTTTTATATATATATATATATAAATGGCGAAGGTTAAATCAATTATTAAAAAACTAGTTAAAGACAAAAAAACAATTTTTTCCGATATAAATACTCTTGATTTAACTAATGAAAATTTATCAATATTAAAACCGAACGTATTAGGCGGAAAGTTAAAGGTAAAGCATTTAAAAGAAATATTGAGTGCAAGTTATAGCGATAAGCCTCCGACTGAAATAGATGATTTCATATTAGATAAACAACTTTCTAACACTTATGCAAAGGTTTATCATAATCCGAAAACAAACCAAACCGTTATCGCCCATAAAGGTACGCAAGGCTTATTAGACTGGGGCAATAATTTGGTTTATGGATTATTTGGAAGAACCGGTTATAAATTAACTGGAAGATTTAAGAACGCCCAAAAAGTGCAAAAAGCAACCGAGGCTAAATACGGAACAAAAGAATTAACTACCGCGGGCCACTCACAAGGTGGTCTGAATGCTGAAATATTAGGACAAAAAGGCAAAGAGGTTATTACTTTAAATAAAGCAACGCGTCCTTTTGCAAATAAGAAGGGGAAAAAACAATATGACATTACTACAACCGGCGATGTAGTTAGTAAATTAAATCCATTTCAATCATCATCTAAAAAAGACATTTCTATTAAAAGCAAAACTTACCGCCCGATTAAAGAACATTTGCTACCCGTTTTAGAAGGATTAGATAAAGAAATGGAGATCGGCGAAGGCCAAAAGATTATTATGAAAAGGAAAGATTTAATAAAAGAACATAAAGAATTAATACCTATACTTGAAAGAGGTACTAAAAAGCAAAGAATGAAAGAAGGCTTAAAGCAAGAAAAAGAATTAAGAAAAATTAAAATGGGTAAAGGGTTTAAATATCACGGTATTCGCATTAAACCGGTAGAAGATATTGAAATGACTCTATAATATTTTATATAAATTTACGTAAAGATATATAAAATCACAATTTCATTTCAATCGGGTCAATAGGAATACATTTCATTTTACCCCCTTTTTTAAGTTTCCACCATATTAAATCATTATTTTTTAATAATTTTTTGTGAATCTTTTTTATAAATCCTTGATCGGCTAAATCTTCGTTTTTGTAAATTATTTTATTATTTTTAAATCCATAACGACTTATCCCTTTATCGTATGCAATCCAAGCAGAAGAACTATCGGGCGCGTATGTTAAATTGACATCATTTAATTTTGTTAATACATTTTTATGCATTAAATATTCAAATAATAAACTTAACATTTCACCTACGTAGCCCTTCCCTTGAAATTTCTCATTTACAAACACATAACCTATATGTAACTCATTTTGGAAAAGATCCGTACGAATAAACCCTACTAAATCTTTTCCTCTATAAATAAATAATTGTATAATTCTAAAATCTTCATCGGCTATCTCTTTCATAAATGTTTCATCAATTAATTTTTCATATTCAGGATAATCATCTTGTCTTAAATCATATATATGAGTATCAAATTTTTCAACCGGATCCATATATTTCATAAAACTCCACGGCATTAATATAACATCGCCGGTTATGCTTAATATATCTTCCGTATTATTATAAACGGCTACGTCATCTAATTTATAGATATTTGTTAAATTTAGAGATTCATTTTTACCCTGACTATCATATATAAAAAATTCATCTGCATTATTTATTGATTTTACTGTTGTAGACTGGACTTTTTTGGGTTTTTCAATTATTTCGGCCTCCGGTTCTTCTTCCTCCTCCTGTTCTTCCTCCTCCTCCTCCTCGGGTTCTTCTTCCTCCTCCGGTTCTTCTTCAATACCTTTCCCTTTATATATTATTTCTCCATCTTTCCGGATTTTTAAATATTTGCTTACAGCATTACCTAATTCTTTTTTAGTTTTTTGCTTTCTTTTCCCTTCAACTAAATGCGAGAGTTTTATTTTAAGTTTAAACATCTTAATTAAACTTTTTAACGCTTTTAATGGCAATTTATTAAACATTATATATATTATAAATATATTTATTTGTATTATTATTTATATAGGGTTATATATAATGCTATATGAATGTTGTGATTGCAAGACTAGCCGGTACCTGATCTACCCGTACGGAAATGAAAAATTTATAATATGTTCTGCTTGTTACCAACTGCGAAATATTTTATTAGAAGAGAAAAAACGTGAGAAAAAATCTTGCAATTATGCTTTTTGCTAATTAGAAAAAATTAGAAATGCTATTTTTCAAGAAAAGGTGGCAACTTTAAGGTTTTTTACTTTTCTTTATAGAATAAACAAAAAACCTTAAAAATGCCACCTTTTCTTTTATATATTTTATATTTAAGAAAATCGGGGGGACTTGGGGGACGTAGTTTTGACTTTGCAAATATAAAAAATATAATTTTAATTTTTTAAAAATTATTAGAACTTTGAAAACTGGTCCCCCAAGTCCCCCAAGTCCCCCAGACATTTAGACATAATTAATATAAATACTTAAAACTATTATATATACCTATATTAAAAGAATGAAATATACTTATACAAAGAAGAACGGCGAGGTAGTTGAAAAAGAATGCAACTTTGATATTAAGGCATATAATACAGACTATTATATTAAAAATAAAGAACATTTAAATGAACGTCTAGAATGTGCCTGTGGATTAACTTATATAAGATGTAATGCATCGGCCCATAAAAAAGGCAGAGTACACAAACTCTTTTTAAAATTAACAACCGACGAAGTTGAAAAGATTTAGGCAATTATTGAGTATTTACTTTATTTAGGAAAAGTGGCAACTTTAAGGTTTTTTACTTATTCTATAAAGAAATAGTAAAACCCTTAAAGTTGCCACTTTTTTAATTATTTTATTTATTTAGGAATAATATAATTAATTAAATTTAATACTTAAAAATTAAAATATATTGTAAGTATATAGAAAATGAATACGGCGAAGTTAAATATTTGGAAAACTCACTTTTTTAAGAACATTAGCGAAAATGGCGGGGCGATGGCGGAAGCAATAAGTACACACGATAAAGCAAAGGATATTATTATTCATAGCGATACACAAAAACACGGAAGAATTTGGGGTTATACACAGCCACTTAAACTTTTAGAACTAATAAAGGCAAATAAAGGCATTTACGAAGTTATTACGGCTTATCCTCACAAACTTTATTTTGATATAGATAAAAAGGGTGACGTAAAAGAAAGTTTTTTAAATGATATTAAGGAAACTATAAATAAGTATTTTCCAAATGCAGATTTAGCCGTAAGCGGATCTGTTACTCCGGAAAAAGTTTCATATCATATTATTAGCAACAATTACACTATTCATAATGCAGAAGAACGTGAATATGTGAAACAAATTATCAAGCATTTATGCGAAAACGTAGATGATTCTTTTGACTGGAAAGTATACACTAAAAACAGAAATATGAAATGCATTAATCAATCCAAGCGCGACGGTCGCGTTCAAGAAATAGTAGAAAATGAAGATTATCGTCGTCATCTTATCACATGTTTTATAAATGATTATTCTCTGCCTTTTCCGGTTATTACAAACGAAGTAGAAGAAACTATAATGATCGCAAAAAGTAAAAAGGTTTATGATATTGCAACTTTACCAAAATTGAATCTAGTAGAACCTGAAAATTTTGACTTTTATTCTTGTACTCCATTAGAATTATTAGCGATGTTTCCTATTAATAAATCATTTAATCACGACTACACACATCTAGTAGGCCGATATTGTTTTTATAATGATATTTCGCTAGAACATTTTTTATCTTGGATTTCTAAAAAACACAATCCATTAACCGAAGAAATAAAGCAAAAATGGGCCAAGCATTTCTCTGTTATGAATAAGTTTCCAATCCCAAGTGAAACGAAAATTATGGCTGTCTTATCCTATTATTATCCAAATATGAAAAAAGATAAATCATATAAAGCGTTTTCTAGTACATTTAATTTACCGGCTGATAAAATTGCATATATAGAAACAATAACACAAGATAACTATATTTCGCCAGAAAAATATTCATTATTCAACGTGGGTATGGGCGGAGGCAAAACATTTCAGACAATAGACTATTTAAAAACAGTAGATAATGGTTTCATTTGGTTATGTCCGAATAAAGCCTTATCTAATAATACATTAAACCGGTTACAAGAAAGTAATATAAATACATCATATTATCTAGATTTTAATGCAAAACAAAAGAAAGAAGGCGCATTAAATGAAGTGAAAAATCTTATTATTGTTTTAAATTCGCTTCATTATGTAACTGATAAAAAATATGGTGTTGTAGTTATAGATGAAATAGAGACATTATTAGATAAGTTTCTAGGTGATTTTATGCAAAACAAAAAAGAAATATGGGAAAATTTTAAAAACATTATTTTAAATGCCGAAAAAGTTATTTTTCTAGATGCTTTTATTACTACAAAAACAATAAACTTTATTAAAAATATAGAACAAAATGCGTCAATTAAAATCTATCAACGAATAAATGAACCATCTACGCGTACCGTAGAAATAATGAAAACAAGCGATATAATGATTAACGACATTATTACAAATATAAAAAATAATAAAAAATGCTTTATTTTCTACCCTTATAAAAAAACATCAGCAAATGGTAACATTATTTCTATGGAAACATTATCCAAATTAATAGAAACTGAAACAGAAAAAAAGGGTGTTTATTATAATGCAGATATAGATGATGTTGTAAAGGGTGGCTTAAAAGATGTTAATAAATCATGGAAGGATTATGACTTTATAATAACTAATAATATAATCACTTGTGGCGTTAATTATGAACGTAAAGATTTTGATTTTGCTTATATCTTTGTAGCATCTCATAACTCTCCGAGAGATATTATTCAGGTCTCTTATCGGGCTAGGTTTTTATCTAGTGAAAATATTAAAATTTGTTATATGGGAAAAATGAATCAGCCAAACACTTTTCAGATAGATACATCAGTTATTAATTGCCCGATATATACAAAATTAATAGATAATATTTTAATAGAAAAGCATTCTCCATTAAAAAAGACTTTACAACTTTTTTGCAATAAGGCCCATTATAAGTTTCAAGTAAATACGGCAGTATTATCTAATGAATTAAAAAAATATATTAATGACTTAATTACTAATTGCGAGGTAGGATTCTCTTATAAAAATATTGATAATATAGATTTCAGGTATGCAGAACTAATACAGCAAAATATTTTTAGCCAAACCGCAACTATGTCACAAAAAGTTATGCTACAAAAATATTTCTTTCAACTCTCTTTTAAAGCATCCGCCGAGTTTGTTATGATGGATGAAGAGTTTGCAGATGAAGAAATATCTGTACTAGAACATTCTTGGAATAATAATTTAGCATTCTTTTTTTCCAAAAATAGCATTTTAATAAATAATCCTAATAATATTTTTAATGCAATTAAAGAGTTAAATTGTAATAATGGTATTTTTCCGGATAATATTAAAACTACAATATTAAATGATAAAATATTAGATGATATTTTTAATCAATTTAATTTTAAATTTATTACACGTAAATCGGCCCCGACAAAGATTTTAAAAGAAATATTTAATACTTTTTATATGAAAAATATTGTTGAGACTAATTATACAACAGATACTAAAAAAAATGTAGAATTTACACTTAACTATGAATATTATAATTTTCTGTTTCAGTTTGCAACTGATTATATGAAGCGAGAAAAAGAACCAGAAATTAAAATTAATCCTATTACACTAATAGAAGAAGAAGAATATTTAATTTTATAAAGAATGAAAAAAGTGGCAATTTTAAGGTTTTTTACTTATTCTATAAAGAAAAGGTAAAAACCTTAAAATTGCCACTTTTTTAGAAAAATAAAAATAAAATCAATTTAGCATTATTTATTATATTTTCATATATATATAATGTCACAATCATCGGTTAATAGTTATCGTGGTCCTATTCTAGCAGGGTCTTCTTTCACGGGTAAGGTAGAAGTATTTAATGGTAGTATTTCTATTGTCTGCCTTTTACGTCATACGGTTAGTTTAGTACTAAATGTTTATCAATCGCCTGATGGTGTTTCGTATGTTTTAAGCGATACATTTAATGCATCTGTCCCATTAACTGGTAATCAATCGCGGGTTCAATTTTATACAAAAGGTATTAAAGGATATATTCAAGTACAAAATTTAGGCGGTGTTAATGATCCCGATGTTATATTAAGAACACTCTTTACTCCTAATAATCATGACGGCACTAAATTGCAACCTAGTTATGTTATTGTAGAGGGAATGCCTCCGCCAGGGCCTATTAGCGGAACGGTAGCAGTTTCCCAAATCGTTGATCCATTACCCGCGGGAACAAATGCCCTTGGTAGTGTAACAGTTTCTAATTTACCTGCAACACAGCCGGTTAGCGGAACAGTAGCCGTTTCTTCTATTGCTTCTCCCTTACCGGTAGGAACTAATGCAATTGGTAGTGTATCAGTTTCTAATTTTCCGGTCCAGCAATTAGTAGCAGGTGAAAATAGTAATTTTGAATTCTACCCTACTCCGGCAAATAATACAGCGGCTATTTATGCTGATGGTACGCAGGGAACAAATGTAGCCGGAGGTTGGAAATATACTAATGCTATTACAGGCAAAATTAATTGGTATTGTTACTCTTCGGCTACTCCGGCTACTGATTATAAAGTATCGCAATTAAACAGTTTGTATACCGTTATAAATCAACAAAGTACATTAGGTTTAGCAACCGCACAAAACCCTTTTATAATTATGTATACCCGACCTACATCTACCGCAACAACTTGGTACCAAAATAAGTTTTTCTGGGGAAGTAATGCATTAACAGATACAACAGGTGTTCGTTTGCTTTATACGGGTGTTGATCCTGTCGGAGTTCATCCCGAAATTGTAGCCCCTAACCGAATTCAATTAGATTTTAAACCGTTATTATCTACATCAACAATAGCATTATCACAAGATGAGAGTGTTTGGCTTGGTACATTACAGACTACAAATAACACATCTCCCGCGGGTAGTTTTGATTTCACTATGCAAGAGTTTGGCGTAGATTGGGTAAAAACGCAGACCGTTTTGCCGATAGAGTTTAACTCGGTAGTTGTTAGTGGAACGGTAGCAGTTTCTTCTATTTCATCTCCCTTACCGGTAGGAACTAATGCAATCGGTAGTGTTTCAGTTTCTAATTTACCTGCTACGCAGCCTGTCAGCGGAACGGTGGCTGTATCTTCTATTACGTCTGCCTTGCCGGCAGGAACTAATGCAATTGGTAGTGTTTCAGTATCTTCTATTACGTCGGCCTTGCCGGTCGGAACTAATGCAATCGGTAGTGTTTCAGTTAGTAATTTCCCTGCTACTCAACCGGTAAGCGGAACTGTTGAGGTTTCATCTATTACGTCGGCTTTGCCTGCGGGAACAAATGCGATTGGTAGTGTTTCAGTTAGTAATTTTCCTGCGACTCAACCGGTAAGCGGAACTGTTGAGGTTTCATCTATTACGTCGGCCTTGCCTGCGGGAACAAATGCAATCGGTAGTGTAGTAGCAAGTAATCTCCCACTTCTAACACAAGCCGGAACAGAAGGCGTTTTTTGTAAAGTATCGGCAACTTATTTAGGTGATGATACAACACAAGATAGTAGTATAGTTTGTTATGCTACACAGGGACCAGATAATTTAGTTAGACTCCAAATTGCTGACCCGAGTGATATACCTAACGGTGATTTGCGAGAATTGCGAACAATTGATAATTCGGGAAATATTTTACTAGCATCAATAGATGGGAAAATAACAGCGTGTAATACGGGGGCAGTAGTAATATCAAGCGGAACCGTAGGCTTAACTTCTTCAATATATAGTCAATCATTTAACGCACCAGTAACTGCTGGTAATTTTCAAGGCGCAACTTATGATATGAGTGATAATAGTGTTGTAGATATTTTGCTATTAGCAACGGGCACAATAACAACAGGTAATCTTCGCCTAGATTATAGCGCAGACGGGTCAAATTGGTTTCCAAATAATACAACAACATATAGTATTTCAGGTGTAGACCCTCATTTAACTATTATAGGATTAAGGACAGGTAGTCGCTATATTCGTATTAGCACAGGTTTAACATCATTATTTCGGGCAGATAACTTACAATATATATATACAAGTAAGCGAGGTTAATTTAATATTTTATATATTTTTGCGTAAAACTATATAAAATTCTTATACAATACTTTTCATAATTTCGTTATAATAAGTAGCCGGAATGCGGTGTTTATATTTCTTCATCTTTGCTTTTACTGCGCCGATGCGTCCGCCTTCAATATCGCTTTCCACACTACTTAATACTGCATCTAAATCCGTCTCGGCCTCTTCTTCTTCTTCGCTTTCGCTAACCGGCTTTTCTTTTATATGCAACTTTATTTCTTTTCCTTTTCCCTTAATATTATACTTTCGTTTAGGAATGTTATGAACCGTTTTAATAAATTTATGCAGAGTTGTATTATATCCAAAGAGAGATGGATTAAAACCTTTTTGGTGGGCTTCATTTGCAAAAAGAATAAGTTGTTGTTTCAGATTTTCAGGTATCTTAAAGTTGCGTCCGCCGTCTACCATCGTTCTAATAATAGTAGGGTGGTACTTATCTAGATCCATACCGATGCCGACTAAATGGGCGTATTTCTGTTTATTCTTTACAGCCTCTTCGTATCTTAATTTCTCTTCTTTCTTGGTATCAACTTGGTTATCGCAGACAACCTTATTAGACATGATTTTTACCAAACATTTTTCTAACATTCTATATATTATACATTATATAATAAAAATATCTTCTATATTATATAGAAATGATAAATGAAAAATTACTATTTAAATTAGGTAGTAAGATAGATATTTGTGGCGCTAGTGGTTCGGGCAAGACTTGGTGGCTAGTTAATTATTTAACGAAGGTGGATGACAGGTTTGATTGCATCATTTGGATCACTAATGAATTATCAGCCGAACAGGATCTTATTAAGGAATTAAAAAAGCGTTTAGGAAATAGGTTCATTCTAAAAGTGGGGTTGACTGAAAACCAAGATGAACTAAAAGAAATATTTAAAGAGAATAAAGATGATAAAATAAAGACGGCGGTTGTTTTAGACGATTTGCAAATGGAACAGGGAAAATTTACA
>Ga0181338_1000089_pt1 | contig 21324 bp, 32 predicted proteins | sample Sp13VDMM110SD_FD_122168 | JGI IMG/M metagenome (GOLD analysis project Ga0181338, IMG submission 122168) | Freshwater viral communities from Lake Michigan, USA - Sp13.VD.MM110.S.D | ecosystem: Environmental > Aquatic > Freshwater > Lake | place: USA: Michigan | collected 2013-04-23
AGCTCTATCATCACCCTGTTGGACAAGTGTTGTTCTAAGCACTAACTTCTCTTGCTTCATGAACTCAGGCATCAGTGATTGAATAGAATCAATGTCAGTTCTATCTTCAAATACTTTCTTTGCAGCACCATACGCAATATACTGCCACCATTGGTCCAAATCTGGACGAGAATCAATGGCAAGTAACTCAGATGGTGGAACATAGGCTTCTATCTTAATATCGTACTGCATGTCAGGAACAGGCCTGATTGTGAATGTATTATTAAAATAGAGAATAGATGTTGGTCTGCCCGTTGAATAAGGGACATCTTGAACATATATTGGCTTATTGGCAGCAGGAGCTTCAGTAAACGTAATATTAAACACACCAGTCACATAGTTAATACTATTTATTGGAATTGATTGAGTAATAAAAGGACTTGTGCTTGGTATAGGCCCAACAGTATCATAGAGATTGCCATATTGTGTTTGTATACCTGTAAGATCATCTATCAATGGAACTGCAACCAATCCTGTCGCCATATCATTGGCATCTATAGATGTGAACATAAGTTCGTTGGGCAATATCGGTTTATTGGCAAGAGTTCCCGTAAAGTTTGTTAATAAACCATTACCAGTAGCAATCTGTCTCTTTTGCTTTACCATTGGCCATTTACCAAAGAATTCTTCTCGTGATTGACTGAACCATACTTTATAACCAGCTGCATAGATTGGTGTATGCGTTGTCATAATAGCGTTCTTGAAGTTAAATAGAGGATTATCAGCAAGAACGGTATTGGTTGCATAGGTGTCGATATTTGGTTGCGTATAGAATGAGAATGTCTTACGCATATTAAATAAGCGAATATGAGCAGGCATATCATGCACAACAAACGTGTTAACATACTCATCTATTTCAGCATCAGATATCTGTTGAGGAGACGGGCTTCTCGTCAATCTTCTTACTTTGACTCGTATTGTTTCAAGCGTTGAATTGGGCATGATATTCCTTATAAATAATTAACGAATATGAGATGGCAATGTATTACGGGTAGCTCCATAGAGACTACTATTAGCTTCACCTATTGGTATAACCTGCGCAAATAATCTTGTATCATCTGGTTCATCAAATTCATCAAATTGAGTAGTGTCTATATTAACCGTAAATTCATAGATGGTTACAATAGATTCAATCTGAGATGTCATGCCATCAATTTGTGTCATGCCAAATCCTTGAGGAACATAAAATCGAACGATATCAGTGGTATAATAATTATGTGCAACAGTGGTAATAACGTGCGCTTTTCTATCTCTTGAGATAAAGAATATTGCACGCATTGCAGGCTGGTAATCTGGATACTCTATAGAACCATTATTTGCCATCTTATATTCCTATGAATACTTTTCTACGGTTACAATATTTTTTGTATTGTCTTCCATATCAATAAAGTCCAATGGGATAAAGCTTACACGGTGGATCTTTTCACCAATACGTGCCGTTACTTTTCCTGCTTCATCATGCATATATTGATGCACAGGGTACCAGCAATGGTTATTAAGATGTTTGGCAACCATGTAGGGAAGATCATACACTTGACCATCAACAAGTTCATAGTTCTTTAATGGAACTTCTTTGTATTTCTTGTAATGGAACTTGAGAACGCCACCTCTCAGCTCATCGTATTTGAACATACCTTTAACAATGCGCATATCTTTTTCACGCATAAGTCTTCTTGTTGCTTCTTTTGATTTACTTGTCTTGATATTTGAACTTACTTCTACGGTATCTTTTGCCATTTCTGTATTCATAATTCTCCTTAATGATTGAGAGGGGTGTAGGCGCCTACACCCCGTAGTACTATCTATCAATTAAACGATCAATGATTCGTCAGTATCAACAACTGTTGACACTCCAGCACTCCAATAGATGTCATCACCATTTTGACCAGCAGGACCGAAACCACCTGCAATCAACCTAACACCAATATATCCACGATTGTCAGTAGCATCGCTCAATATATTAGTAGAAAGAGCTAATGCGCGAGCAGTGTCTTCTCCAATTGGAACAGCCATTGCTTTTGATATTGGATCAAATGCAACGTTATCATTGGTAGGGAAGGTAAATGGAGTAAATGAAGAAGAATCAATATCAACAGCTACTACACAGTTACCAATAGTGTCATCAACTGTAAGAATTGTTCCAATCATATTGTTGATCTCTATCATTCCATAGTAAACACTTGGAACAAGAATACGGATCTTTTGGCCTGCTTGATAGCCAGATGGAACGCTGAAACTAATAAGACTCTCATTACCATCAGGTACGATATTAACAATATATCGATGACGAGGATAATACATTGGATCAAAGTTAACTTTTCTCCAGAATCCTGAAACTGCGGCATCATTCGGCGCAGTAGCCAATGGAACTGCAACTTCAAAACTTGTATTAGCTACAACGTTAGTGACTTGTACGTCATATCCACTTAAATTAGCATTACCAGCCATAGATGAAAGACGAACGATATCGCCATCAATTAAAGTTCCTGTATTAGCAGTATCATATACAGGATTTACGTTATCAGTTCCTGCAGTAATTTCTTCTCTTGCTGATAATGGATTACCTGATGTATCTACGAGAGTTATAACATCAACACCTTCAAAAATGGTAGTATATGCAAAAGCTGAACCAACATCGGTATTGATTTTAGCCCATGATATTACAGATCCCGCATTCATACCAGTTTGGTAATAAAATTCATAACCAAGATCATCTGCAACATCAAAAGCTGCAGTTGCGTTATAAATTCTAAGCCAGTCAAAACCAGTTCTTATTTTAATAGTTACATTGTCACCAGTAGCGACAAATTTACCTTGAGAAATTATAGTATCTGCCATGTTAAATCCTTAAGCGCTTAAAGTACAACGAAGATTTGAAACCCATGCATCATTTAAAATTCTCGGAACTTCAGCGAACTTATAACCGATTGTTACGTTCTGAGCCAATGGTCCAGAGTAAACAGCAGGACGATAAATAAACAATGCTGATGCACCATCTTGTTCAATACATGCATATGCTTCTTTAGCAACGCAGAAGATGTTATAAACAGTTTGATCGTCTGCAGATGCATTCAATTCTTTTGATCCAATTGATGACAATAGGAAACGTAAGTTACCAACCGCACCCCATTCAGAATCAAGAACTGCTTGCTGAGATGGATACTGACTTTGATGAATAAATCCATCAACTTCTGAAAGATCAGAAGTTAAGTCAGTGCTACCCAATGCAAAGTATGCATTACGAACTGGAGCAGTACCAAACTTGTCTTCCCCTTCAATGCCACTTAAGAACATATGAGCATCGGCTCCCAAAAGAGCACGTACAACAATGTTAACGTCTTCTGAAGTAAGTTCAGTTGGAACATCTCCATTAGTACCATTAACACAGTTAACCTGAGCTGCAGTTCCTGCAAGCATGTTACGAGTAAGTTCATCTTCAGTTTGTCTTAAACTTACACCAAGACGAATAGCAGCCTCATTTAATACAGACTCTTGATTCTGCAAAACGCATTCTATTACTTTCGGGTAATCAACCCTACTGACCATTTCCATGGCGGGACTGGTGCTTCGACCAGTCCTCTACATATTTCTATATAGTTTGGACTATCGCTTCATCCATTACAGATGCTATCGGGTTTAGTCTCTCAGGCTGTACACTATTCCTCAAAACAAATTAAATAGCACTTGCCCCTTGTTTCCCTCGGCTTTACGTTAGGGAGTCCAAGTCAATTACCGTTAGTTTATAGCAGGCCGAACTTTAACCTGCTCATTCATTTCTACCCATGTCAATCTGTTACTTTTATGACCTACTTTTACATAGGCGGGGAAGCCTCTTCGGATCTCCCTCTCCATCTTTCGATTGGAGCTCAGACTATCGCATCGCTTTTAAGCGTTTTCTCACTTAGTCGTTCACGGTGGTTTTGCACCTTCCGCCTTGTCACCATAGTTTTCACCTTAGGTTTCCAAGTCAATCAGAGAAAATTTAACTACGGCACAAAATTTTACCGTACCAATCAATCTTTGCATCGATGTCGATTGCAGTTAATTGTTGTGATGGAGGAGTAACACCAGAATTACCAAGTGGTACCAAAGCTCTATCAAGTGGGTTGTATCTTCTGAAACGCATAGTAGTACCACCATTACGAGGCATCTTATACTTTTGCGCAGGAATTTTGTGAATCAAGTTAGGAGTAGGAACAGAGAGCAACTTCATGTTAAATGTTTGTTGCACCGCTGCTGGTAATACTCCACTAGTAGTGATTGCCATAGACAGTCCTTAAAGTTAGAAAAATGTTATAGATACACTTTTCCATCTTGTACAAAGCTTTGAAGTAATAGTCACATCGAAGCTATTGCCAAGACGGATAACTTCAAGCCGGACGAATTCTTGAGAAGGGCTTTTGCGTCCTTAGATAAGATTGTAAGCAGGACGAATGCTCACGGTTTGTTGCGTCAAGAAGAACCTAACTCAAAAACCGTGAGATGAGAAATAATTTAATTATGAACGAGACTTCTCTTGCATTTCTTTCCAGAGAGAAGCTTTTAAGTCTTTAGTCAATCCATTGGCAAAAGCATTTGCATGCGACAGCGGGCTGTTTCCGCCTTGTGGCGATATGCTATTGATAGGTTTCGGCTTTAAAGAGTTCTTATGCGCAGTTACTTGATCAAAAGATGTACTGTCAGGTAAAGATCCATGAATACCCAAGTCTTTAATTGCTTGGTAAGTCTCTTGAGCTTTTTCCATCAAGTCAGGATTGAGATTGAGCGATCGTGCAAGACCTGGTCTCTTTTGTCTGAGCGCTTCTATATTCTGCGGAGTCAGCACATCATAGAAATCATTGTACTTTGATTTGAGCTGTGTCTCTATAATCTGCTCTTCGTTTTGACGTTGATAAGCTTTTAAAGATTCTTCAAGTTTCTCAAGGCGCTTTTTATCTTGCGACTTTGCCTTCTTAAGTTCTTTTGCTGTTAAGATCTCGTCGTCATCAAGGGAATCAAAATCGAACTCAGGCTCTTCTTTAACCTGTTCTTGTGGCTGTTGGTATTGCTGCTGAGCATATCGTTGCTCATAGTCTACCCTTTGTAGGATACTGAGGTATTCGTCACGCTCTTTCTTATACTTAAGACCCTGTTCCGCTTGCTCTCTCAGCTCTTTCCAACTTTGCTTGGGAGAACTTTCTTGTTCTGGTTGTGTAGATTCTTGCTCTTGTGCTTCTTGCTCAGGTGCTTCTTGTTGAATAAGATTATTGCTCGACTCAACTACTTCTTTTTCTTCAAATTGGTTGCTCATGAATCTCCTCTAATATAACTTTACCTTCTAACTTATCTTCTCCGTTAAGCATCTTAGCTTTCTTATCCAATGTCCCATCAGCGAAATCTAACACAAAAGAACGTAATTCGTGAAGTTCTGGTGCAAGATCAAGGGCATTAGCTTTTATTTCTATGGTTATGTCTCGTGCAGGGATGACCCATAAGAAGTCTATTGCATCATCTGCTTTGTTGTATTTATAAACAGCTTGATCATAATCTGGCGTTGGACATGTTCTGCGATATAAGAAGTAGTTTCTAATGACATTCTGCAGAAGTTTCTCTTTCTTGGTCAAAACAACAAGGTAAAAATCACCGTCTAAGGCTACTTTTCCAGACTTACATGCTTCTACCAGTGAATCCATGTAGGTTTTAGTCATCTCTTTGCCCTGTTCGCGGGCATCAGTGGTAACCAACTCTTTCTGCATTGCATCAGTAGCCAACTTACCAACTGTTACACGAGATTTATCTGTTGTTACTGCATCAAAGGGCTTCAAAGTATCTTTATATGCTAATTTCATATCTCTCCTTTGCTTTATGAGGACCTTGTCCATGGCAGATGCAATTTCTTTCATTGTATTAAGCAATTGAAAATTGATTGCTGCTCGAACAAGATCCTCATTATCAAGTTATCTTAATTAGACTTCTTTTCTTTAGCAGCCTCACTAAGAGCAATCGCTATTGCTTGTTTAGGATTGGTTACTTTTGGGCCTTTTTTACTGCCTGAACGTAACTTTTCCTCTTTAAACTCATGCATAACTTTTGCTACTTTAGGTTTAGCAGCAGATTTAGGTTTTGCAGGACCTTTAGGTTTCTTAGCGGCAGCAACTTTCTGAGGTTTTTTGGCCTTAGGGGATTTAAGAGAAGAAATCAGCTCTTTGTCTTCCATCGCTTCTTTCTTAAACATCTTAATATCGCCCTTCAGATGCTTAACAACCTTTTTAGCAGCTTTCTTTTTCATTAAGAATCCTTTGGTTTCTTGCTGCTCTTAGAGCTATTTTTAATCTTACTAATAGTTAACCGTGTTGATTTTGATCGAACACGAGCCAATCTCTTTATCTCTTCTCTGGTCATTTTCTTTTGCATTAAGATACCTTAAAAGTTATTTATGACTTTTGATCTCTTCTTACTGGACCCTTAGGACCCTTTTTAACAACAGGAGCTTGAGATACTTCTTCTTTTTTAACAACTGGTTTCTTAACAGTTTTATTCATAGCCATAGTAATTCCTTTTTATTTATGAGTGTGCTCTGTGCAACCAACCACTTAAGAATTTCTTTTTACGCGGTGAAGTTGCTGCAATTTTTCTATAATATCCTGCAGCACATGCTTTAATAGCAGACAGCAGATTTTCTGGGTCAACTTTATTAATCTCAACAAGTGTTTCATAACCCAAATGTCCATCTTCAACAATAGAAGTTCCCATTGCTTTCAATGCTCTTTGAGTAATTCTATGGGCCCATGTGGGCCCAACATTCACTGACAAGTCAAAGATCTTATTCGCAACATTAGAATCTTTAATAGATTTGTAGAGATAAGGGTCCCAAAAGTCTCTCTTGTAGATCGCCTTAGCCTGTTCTTCTGTCAAAGACTTAATATCAACAGTGGGATAGGCACGTTTTGATATGCCAAATTTCGTTTCTCCGCCAGTATCTCGAGGGTCATTATTATAACCACCCTCATGCCGTAATGTTATCGTCACAGCTCTTTCAAATGCTACGTCAGTCACTAGATTCACCATATCGTGCCTTCCTTTTGCTAGCTTCTTAGACCCGGGAACACTCCAAAAGACTCTTGAGGAGTATTATCGCCGGGAATTACTTCTGAATTCTTTGCATACATACTAGCCTGTTTAGCCTTTTTGTATACCTGCCCAGAAGCGCGACAATAATCCTGAAGGTTTTGTGGAACCCCCAGGATATTGTAAGCAATTTGTGTAGCTTTACCTTTTGATCTCGGAGCGCTCGGCATCTTAGTACTTCTTGCGAGCAAGATGTGCTTTAGCAACTTTAATAGCATCATGCACTTGACGATCCATTGCTTGGAAATCATCACTTACGTTCGTTTCGATGTAAATATTCTTTGGATATTCCATCATCTTCACTTCGCGAGGACAATTAGATGGAGCGCTCTTGTCTTCATTAAGAAAACTTCGAGACTCAGGTGATGCGTAATATTTTTTCTTAGCCATTACAGCCCTTTCGTAGAAAATACTCGAATTAACGAGTAAGGTTAAACCTCTAACTACTGACCCATGACAGGAGGTTGATCTGCCATAGGATTATTCTCTTGTTGCGGTTGTTGCTCTTGCTGCTGAGCTTGCATCATCTGCTGCATTTGCTGTTGCTCTTGCATCATGCGTTGCTGTTCTTGTTGTTCTTGTTTCTCTTTTTCAGCACGCTCCATCTCATCTTGCTTCTTAAGATTCTGATAAAGGGAAAGCAGATCACCAAGCTGTCTAATATCAATGTCATGTAATTCTTTAAGCATCTTAACTTTAGTGAGCATTGCCTCTTCATCTTTGCTATGTGCCTCAGCGAGCTCTTTTTCAGCCTGTGCTTGACGTTCTATTGCCATCTGCTGGTTCTCTTCAATACGACTTAATCGTTCTTGAGCGAGGCCCTGATCTGCCATAGCGCGCGCTTTAGCCATCTCAATAGTAGCTGCTTGCTCTTGCATAGCCATCTGAGCTTGCTGCTGAGCTTGTTGCTGCTGTTGCTGCTCTGCCTTTTGAATCTCATCCATAAGCTTTTGCTTATTCTGAAGTGTAGATGCCTCAATAATAAGATGCGGCGGAATATTAACACCAACTTCTCTTAAGTGTAACAATTGAGCAAACTGTAACTGCTTTTGAGTTGTTGTATCTGAACCCTCTTCAATAGCAGCGTCATAGACACCGAAGTTCTTATCATAAAACTGTGGAGATGGCTCTTCTTGGATAATGCGCTTGATCTTGCCGGGAGTGAAGTTAGTTTGAATAAGATTGACCATCAATCTACCCAATAACTTCTGAGAGAAATCAAGTTGATCAAACAAACGTTGCAAGGTTGTAAGTCCTGCTCCTTGTCGAAGCATTGAAAGTATTCCTGCTTTATCGTCTGATGCACTTCCAAGAAGTTCTTCGTTAACGCCGGATATCTCCATGATCTCTCTTCCTAATTGCTCCGACATTTGGAACATGGAAGGGGAAATATTTGCCGCTTGGATAGGTAAGACATCGCTAATTTGCGCCTCCTCTTTAAGCCATAATACTTGGCCCTGACCCGTCTTATAGGGGCTTTTGGGATCCACAAAAGCGTTTTCTTTAGCAATCCATCCAGAATTAACTTGGCTTTCAAGAATATCGAGCTCAATTATCTTCCTTCTATTATAAAGAAACTGTGCATCCCTTAATCCACGAACCATACCTTGCATACGCAATTGGAAGTAAGGCAACTCTGGCGTGTAGTATCCTAAAACAGGAACAAATGGGTACTGATCTATTCCCATTGGGTTAGGACCTGAGTACATAGTCTTACCATTAAGAACAATAGCTAAGTTAACTGTTGGAATCTCATGATCAATAACCGTAACGGTCGGATAGGTTGCAAGATACATCTTGAGTGTTTCTTCATCACCTTTCCATTCCATTGTCTCACCGTTCTGGGTATCAACAATCATCTTTTGTTTACGATAGTCTCTATAATAGAACTCATCGTATGACATAAGATTCTTTTGATTGTAGTCATAGTTCTCTGGCATGTACTGAAACTTTCCATCTTTCATGCCTGAAGCATAAATAGAACTCATCTCTTCTGCTTTATCAGGAAGAAGACTCATCGCTTGCTGCTTGGTAACAAAAGATCTCTTCCATATTGCATTACAATCAGAGAGATCATGTTTTTTGAAATAAGGATCGATCACAAACGTGTTATAAGAACAGTTTGATACTTTGATATTACCGTTTACTGGATCGTCTCTATAGTCCATCCATACTTGCAATAGATTAAGACCGCTGATCATGGCACCGGTGAAAGCTTCTGATATAGTTTCTGAAACAGATTCTTGTCGATTGTTCCACATTAATATTTTTGTAAACTGGTCAGCAGTTTGTTGGTTCGCATTCTCAATAGGAATAACAATAGTCGACTTCCTATTTCTTCGTTGGTAGCCGCAAGGCATCTCAACAATTCTCTTGATGCGATTGAAACTAAACTGACGCCGATTAACACCATAAACATTTCCGTAGATATCGTTCCATACACTCTGATCACCCGCATAAAAACGAGTATCAATATCAGCTTCAGCCCAGAACTGCTGGTTAAGCGTTACTGAGTTGGTATAAAAATCTTCCATGCGAGAGAGAATAGCTCTATCTTTCTCGTCATAGTATTGATTACCTAATTGAGGAAATAATGGCATTAAGGTTCCTTTTCTGTGGCCACAGATTTTAAGCGCATATTGCACTTCCTATAACCTAGAAAATGAATGAATCGATAGCAAATAAAAAGACCCAAAAAGCTTTTACACTTAATGGGTCTTAGATAATGAAGCAATTATTATTTATTCTTGAGGCATCTTATAGAAAGAAATATTCTTTGGCTGCATGTACTCATAAAGAGACCGATTAAATGCACTACAATTACATTTCTTATCAGAGAAGCATATATCTAAAAAGCATGAATTGGTAGCTGGATATATGCAAAACGTTGCCGTTCCATCAGCAAGGTATGCATTTGCAAAGAATCCAGACTCGCCAAAGTCATCAAACTCAAAATCAATAATGGGAATCTCCAACAAAGGAAGACTTCTAATAAAGAGAAGCATGATCTCATTATGATCAGAAATCTTTAACTTGTCGCAATCTCTATAGTGAGACAGATAGTATTTTTCATAACCATGAGATTGGTTAGCGGCCTGAATATTTTTTGAGAATGTTATAACTAATATAATAAACACATCTTTAAAAGACATAATCGCTCCTACTTTTCACACGTTTTTTGTAGATACATTGTCGCAATAACCGTTATTCCAGTTATTACTAAACTCAAAGCTCCGGCAATCTTTCTATCTCTTATTCTCTTTGCTTTCTCTTGCTCTGTTTTACTTTTGTGATGATCTCTGTCACTTACTAAGAACTCACTCAAAAGGTCTACCAAGTCACAATAGTTGTTAGCGCTATCAACATCAGTCAGTGCTTCAGATGCATTACTATTCTTTGTCATTACATCATTGAATCGCTGCCTATCATTCTTAACTAATTGGGAAAGAGCGTTGGTTAGCTCAGGTCTTTTTATTTGCAGTCTCTTTCTGTCTCTATGATTGAGCATAGGAGTTACTACAGAAGAAAAGGCATCAACAGAGATATCTCTCCCTCTTGCTTTAAACTCAGCAACTTCACGATCAAAATTAGGAACAACAGCAGCTTTACCCTTTATGAGCGCTGCATATTCTTTTGGCCGCTCACGTGACATACGAGCAAGATCTCTGAGCACTTCTACATCGTACGTCGCACCAGGAGAGTCAGCATTCTTTTCAGTATTAAGCTGTGGCGGTTGACGCAATTTTCTATTCTTTACTGTTCCGCCTTCATCTGAAAAGCTGCTTGATTCATTGTTCATCCCAACAAGAGAGCATGGAACCAATAAACATAAGACCAATTGCGTGCGCTCCATTTACGCCCTTTCTATAACTTGCGATTCAACATCTTGTGGTTTGAGACATTTTCTCATAAATTCGTCAAACTTCCTAAAATCACAAGAAGACCCGCACGTAAATAAATCAACAAATACTGAGTTGTGTTCCGGATATGAATGTAAGCTCGCATGGCTCTCAGAAAGAAGATAACAAAGCGTTAACCCATTACCTTCAAATTTATAACTTGATGTCCCTAGAACATAAGCACCTGAAGCTAATACAGCAACGTGGAACATTAAAGCGAGTTCTTTAGGGTTATTTATGACTGCTTTATCGCATTCTTTATAGCTTGCAATAAAATGAATACCATAAAAGTCATATGCTTTTGTTATTGGTGTTGCAAATATGAGTGCAGCAACGAAGATTTTCTTCAACATTTTCTTCAATCCTTCTTGGTTCGCGGTAATTGTTCCATATAATATTACTGATATACCTATTACGAGATATCCACTTTGGTTGTTCTTTTCTATCAGCATCTATCTTCTCTTTTATAGATGCTGGCATTCTTAGATGTATTCTTTGTATTGCTTGGCTCACCTTCATTCCTTCTCGTGGCAAAATGTCACGGTTTAAGTCTGTGACAAAATGTCACGAACTGCTGGGTTTATTAAACTTTCATGAATCGATACATGATACTCATCTACTACTTCCGACGCGCGTTGAGGAATAATAACAATATCTCCAATTTCCACAATAGGAGATACGCGACTACCAACAAGATCATATTCACAGCTTCCTACCGATACTACCTCTGCATGAATACGATCATGAGAAGTAGTCTCTATCCTTTTTAAAGTAATCATCGATTAAAGTTTCCTGTTGAGCTTGATCCAAAGATACCTGGCAAACTACCAGAATTACCATAAAGAGCTTCTGTTCTTATTCGTGACACGTCGTCTTGCGACATTCCGTCTCGTGTCTTAGGAAGCGCAATGCATAAGTATCTAAGAGCATCTGCAAAGTGTGAATTGCTATCATGAAGAGGATGAGCGTTATATACTTTACGTTTTGCATCAAACTCTTGGCGGTAGTTCTCAATAGCTTTGATTAATGGAATGCATTTGTTTTTATCTATATAGATCTTGCTGAGTGCTGATCGAACTGCCTCTATACCATCCATGATCGAAAGACTAGGAGCTACCGTAAAGTTAATACCAAGATGACGAGCTTTCTCAAGCCGTGTCATACCAGTACCGAATTCACGAACAGCAATGTCATGAGGAGCAATGTGTCTGCCATAGATATACGGTTTATCCTGTATGACTTTTATGTAGTGCTCAAGGCCTTCTTTGTTCTTCTCATAGCAATCTATGATGCGAGTTGTAGTACCAATAGTCTGAAAGAATATGATTGCTGTTGAGTCTCGAACTCCGATATCCCATGCAGTATGAACTTTAGCTCCTGATTCCCAGGGAACAAGATCAATCTGATCGTTCATACGCATACGATCTATATATTTACTATAATATGCGCCTTCTACACCCATGGTAAACGACGTATAATACTCTTGCTGCATTAAGTCTTCAGAGAGCTCTAAAGCTTCGCGCTCAAGGGCCTCTTTTGATATGTGGTGCGTATCGTCAACTGTGAGTTTTGAGACGTACCAGCGATCAGGATCCTGAACAGCCGTGGTAAACATAGTATAAAGATGATTCTTACCACGAGGAGTACTGACAAAAAGAGCCCAACCGTCATTAGCCGCCAATATTGGTCGTGAGAAAGAGAATGCCGCTTCGTCCTGCAACGCATACTCACTAAATACCATGCCAATAGGGTTAGTACCAATAAGAGAGTTATCATAGTTGTCTGATCCTATAATTTGAATGATTGATGAATTAACTAAACGAATACGCATCTGGACTTCATTCTTAGAGTCGATAAGCTCTCGTGGAATAAAATCCAGTACGCGTAACCCAGAGTTGGTGATGGCGTCCCATAATATTCGACGACCTGAACTAAATGTAGGAAAGACATAAAAGTATGTTCCAACTTTATTCAATGCAGCAGATATCATCAAGTTAAATGCTACTATATCTTTACCTGCACGACGTGGCCATATAAGAAGACCACGTTTATATCCATGCTTTTCAAATGCATCAAGTACAGGCTTCTGATAGTCTCGTGGCTTGAACTTATCAATTGATATCTCTCTCACTCGTTCACCTTTTTATCGAAACTAATAATATGACGTGTGTATATATGACCATCATCATGAAGGAAAGATATATCTTTGTTACTGAAATGACGAAGCTTTTCTGCAATAAGACTTGGAGATATAAATCCCTTCTTACTTGCAAGTGGAGTACAGATATTAATAGCATCTATAGCTCGTTCTCCGTCGAATATACCAGAATAAGAATTAACAAGATGAGCCAGAACAAGGGAATTAATGAAGACAATGTTTCTCCTAAACTCTTTTGATATCATAGCACCAACCACTTTTACTCTCTCTGCATCGCCACGCAATGCTTTAATGCTAATCTTCATGATGTCTTTATCAGTAATAGCAACACAACCAACTATATAACCATCAACCATATCGAACTTGATAGATCTAATATGACTGAAGTCAGGCTTTGGCATCCCTTGTAATATGGTCTTTACTTTCTCTTGCAATTTAGTCCCTCTTTAAAGTTACTGCGATCGGCTCTTTACTTTCTGATTCATTAAGTTTGACACGCAAGTCTGTTTCTTCCTGTGCTGCTTGTTTCCAGTCAGGATGATATAAATGCAATGTTCTATGAATTGTTTTCTCATTGCATTCATTTGATTTAAACATGGCGAGCTTTCTACATCTCACACCAATTTTAATCTTAACATCTTCAAATGCTTGCTTAAGCAAAGGGCTTCTTTCCATCCATCCTATAAATGTTGTACGAGGAACCCATAAGTAATCATAGAATTCATAAATATCAGTACTGTCTGGTTTTTCTCCCCATGCATAAAGCTCTTCAGCAGCGGTTTCAAAGAGATTATCTGTTAACGCATGTTGATTCCATGAAAGCTTTTCTCTAATGCTTCCCCTATTATGTCGGCTTATTGCAAACAGACTCTTATATGCGTTATTATTGTCAGATTTTTCCATATTAGTACTCACTATCAAAAGGATACTTGATTTGTGTTATCGTAAATTCAGAATAGGGCTCATTTGTAGGGCTATATATCTTCGTTGCAAAGACACTTGATATAAGACTATCTTCTTTGATAATCTCACAGTCCACTGCCAAGTCTTCTACCCACTTCTGCAAGTTAGAAAGATCTGGTTTGTAAATATGATATTGCTGACGTATCAGTTCTTCTTTTTTAGACTTGCTTTTGGGAAGATCGAAGTGGAATCTCATATTAATGTGCAATATGCCATCAAATATCTCTTCTCCGTAATGTTGCGATTGAAGCCCAATGCAGGTAAGCATCTTGAGAGTCTTTTGTCCGTCGTATGCTGAACGATTGTGTCCATTAAAACGAGGACGAGCGAGAGGGATTGGCGTTCCCTTAATTATATAGTTCTTCGATATACGAGCGATTCTATCGCATCTGATTGGGAACTCTCGGTGAGGAGAGCATTCTTCTTTGTGAGCTCCACACATTTCAAGCATCTCATACCTTTCATGTTTTTCATGTAGGACTGTTATCTTTCACCCATTGAGGGACAGAGAATCGAGATAAGAATGAATTTGACCCGCTGAGCTCTTTTCCGAAGTCTTTCGCAATCATACTACTAGAATCAGTTTTTTGATACTCTGCGATAGCATTTTGTTTGAGTAGGGCATGCTCTCTATTCTTCTCACGTTGACGCTCTTGAGACTCTTTAAGCATTTCTTCGTATGATTTCTTAGCAGGCTTTGGTTTTGTTTTTGGATAATGCTTATCCTTTTTGGGTAGATTATATTCTTCGTATTCAATACAATCGTCTTCGTTATCAGACTCATATACTACTTGTTTAAGATAAGAATCTGAAAAAAGGGTTGTTTGAGTTTCTTCTTTCTTTTTGGTATCACGATATGTTGGTTGTGCTTCTTGATCAATCAACAACTTGTCGCCTTTCTTATATCCTGCAAGAGTTAATCTTCTATTCATCAGTTCAACGTTTGGCTTTAAGCCTTTCTTTTCAAGTATTCTTCTTGCTTGAGCCCAAATCCATGTACATGGGTTAAGTATCAGCGTCTTATGCTTACGATAATCGTTATACGCTTGAAGAAGAACATCTTCATAATCGTTAAATGCTACCATTGAAAGCATTCCTGCTTCAGTAAACCCAAGATCGACTGCTATTTGTTTAGCTGTTCCACTAATAAACATCTTTATCTTGTCTCTTTTACATTTTTTTGAAAAATCTTCGAGAATTTCATGGCCGAGAGAGTCTCTTTCTATTGTAAGAAGATACGAAGAGTAAGAGAGATAAATATTATCTTTCTTATATTCAAGATTATGTGTGTAATAACTGCTCCTAGAGCCACTTCCCGAAATTGACGTGTTTAAGAACATAGCCATTAATCCCAATATACCAAACATACTTGCTATTGAAGTGCGTATGCTTTTATAGAATTGTTCGTTGACGAGATAGAGGCACGTATTGTAACCACGGTTGTGAATCTTTATGAATCCTGCTTCTTGGAGTTTATGTAAGAGCTTGTTGGTATATGATCTATCAGTATCGATGTCATTACCTAAAGAATGTTGAGTCGGAGCTGTCCATTTCTTTTTAGTCACATTAGCATGCATTAAACTATTCATAAGCAGGATCATTCTTTTGGTCCACTTGAATTCTTTAACGGTTGATACAAATTTATGAGGAGCTATAGAGGCTGATGCGAAAGTCTTAAAGTTATTTTCAGAAGCTGAAGGTTCTTGTTTGACTTCATGCTGATAAGATTTATTAGTTACAATATGTCTTAATATCGAGCCTGTTAGCTCTGATATCGACTTATTTTTATTTTCTTCTTGACGGATAGAACTTTTTGTCATATTATGTACTTTATATTAAATGTCACCGTGGTTGGGACGCATTGATATCTGAATTTCTTTTTAAGATCCCCGGCAAGGGAAACTTAAAATACTAACAAGTTCAGTTCGATATAATCAAAGGTAGCTTGCAGTAATGAAGCTAGTTTAACGCCTAAAGAATTTTTATCTACTTATTTCTTTCCGTTTATCTTATTGATATCTTTTTTAGCTTCCTCTAACACCTCATCTAGATCTTTGATCAGCTGGTTCGCAGCAGCGCTTTCTACCAGTCTTATGAATGCATATACCATGGCCATTTCTTGAGCAGTTAATTCAAGAAGGGCCTTTTCTTTTGACTTACAGAAAGCAACAATTCCAAGCATCATCTCGTTATATTCTTCTTTATCCATTTTCCATGAAGCTTTTGTCGAATACCATTTTCCCGTTATTTGGTTAAGGGCAAGTCGTGGAGTGGTAACTTGGAACATCAAAGTGAATAACAATAATCTTTTCATAATTCTAAACCTTCTTGTTTTAAATAAATTTCAACTCTGCACAACAACAATGCTGTTGGGGCATTCTTTCTATAAAGAAAGTTTAAGAGCGATGGCAGTGCGATATTAATCGCCTTAGATGCTCTATAATAAGATAACCCACTCTTATCTATATGCTTTTGAAGTGTGAGCCTCATTACTTCATCTTTTTCAATCACAGTATTCCTCAGTGGCAAAGAATTTCTTTATTCTCGCTATCGTCATTCTTGTCGTTCTTCTTTTTCTCTGCATAACGTTAATAAGTGTATGCTCTGCAATGCCTATCATCTTTGAAAAGCGCAATAATGATACCGATGAATCATTGAGATACGCATTCAACTTATCAATTAATGCTTGTATCTCTGGGTTTTCTTGTTCCATTCGTGCTCCTTTGTAAAATATTTGTTATTAAATGTTGACTTATATGTAATCTATGATAATCTATGTGAGTAATAAGTCAAGTTATATGTGAAATGCGATGAAAGTTAAAGAAAAGAATCAAGTAAGAAATGATAAAAACAATAATAATAAAGGGAAAGTTGATGAATCAAGTAAAAAAGCAATGCGCAGAGTGTGTAACAATATATGAACCAAAAGCACACAGCAAGATCTTTTGCTCCTTAAGATGTGAAGAGCGCTTCCATGAGTATGCTCCAATCATTCTTATAGAAAGAGTCTATAGGGAGAATGCTGAGCCAACACAGAAGAAGTATGAGCAAAGATTCGATGATTCGTATGGTCAAACAAGAATAGAGTAGAAAATAACTTATAAAGGAGAGATGATGAAAGTAGAAATCAACATAATACATTGCTTATATTGCGACAAACCAATCGATTATGACATAGTCGATGCAGAAGTATATCCATTCTGCACGAGCGAATGTGTCGATATTTTCCTAGAAATGTTTGAAGAAGAGGAATTAAATGGAGCACAATAAGTATAGAGGCTATATGCTCCGTAACACGAAACTCTTAATAGACGATCGAGTTGAGGTTCTTTTTTATGCAATACTTATTATAGGTGCGCTGAACGGATTCATTCAATTGGCCTATGCAATAATCAACTTTTTAATAACCATTACTCGATAGATTACCATGAATACAAATAACACCATTACCACAGGCCTTCTTAGCTCACCCATTATTGGAAACTTTTCCATTGATGGTTTCGAAATGTCTGCTCAAATAGGTAAGTTATCGCTCGCATTAAGTAAATTCCAGGGAGAAATGGCTCCCATAAAGAAAGAAGCTCATGGACATCGCCATAGATATGCTGATGTAAACGCAGTGCTTGAAGTAGTTCGTCCTCTTCTTGAGAAGTATGAACTATCAATTCAACAGCACCCTCATACTGACAGTAACGGCAATCAAAGAATCATGACTATACTGTGCCACTCATCAGATCAGTGGACTCGCAGTAGCTTCAAAATCGTTCATGATGATCAAGATGTTCAATCTCTTGGTGGTGGCATTACTTACCAAAGAAGATATGCACTCGTGTCAATTTTGGGCATAGAGCAAGAGGATGATGATGGTAATGCTCAAAAGAAGAGCTATGAAGATAAGAAAGCTCAGTTTCCAGCAGGAGCAATGCCACGAAAGAGTATATCTCCTGATCAAATAGAAACTTTAAAGAACAAGATACGTGACTCTAAAGAGAGCCAAGATCTTCTACAGGAAATATACAAAGAAACAAAGGTTGGGTCGTTGAGTAGCTTGTCTGAGAAGCAGTTTTACTTTGTGGTAAATAAATACTTCCCAGTTCAGCAAAAAATATAGTATACTCACTCGCGTTATTATAATTGTTTCCCCCGTATAGGTTTTTTAAAATTATTCCTGTGCGGGGAAATATTTAAAGTCGGACTATGCTAAAAAACACCCTGTTATTCTGGATTGTGGGTCCAAGATAACAGGGTGTTTCATTTAGAAATATTCAATGATATAGGCTGCACCTTTTCCACCGTTGCCGCCAGCACCAGAAGTTGTTCCATTAGTAGAACCACCACCACCGCCACCGCCACCGCCAGGAATGCCGCCTACGCCGCCAATTCCAGCCGCACCAGCCTTCATTCCGCCACCACCACCACCACCAGTACCACCAGTAAGTCGTCCACCAAATGCTGATAATGGATTTATGCCATTGGTACCATTCGCGCCATTGATAGTCCCTGAATCTATACCGCCAGAAGCACCCGAAACAATAACCGATCCTGTGGCGCTCATATTGCCATAAATGCTACCAGAACCTCCTGCTTGTTGAGCTGTAACAGAATTTGCACCACTGCCTCCTCCTCCACCAGTTGGCATATACATCATCAAGCCAACGTTGCCAACTTGTGTAGATTCACTATTTGGGACTGAAGGAGAAGCTCCACCAGCAGCATTTTTACCTGCGCCAGCAGATATAATTCCAGGCAGGCCGCTTGTTGCATTCAACATCCAAGCTGTCTCAAGTGATAAGAATCCTCCAAATGCGTTTATATCCGTATTTGTACCATTAATACCACCCGTACCGCCTAAAGACTTACTCGCTGTAAAGTTTCCAACAGAGGTTAATCCTCCATCTGATCCTGTAATACCATCAGTGCTACCTGATGCCTGACCAGATGCACCATTTCCACCAAGCCCAATAGTAACGGTTTCTCCTGAAGGATTAAAAAAAGAAGCTGGACAAGTTACTATAAGCAGTCCACCAGCAGCACCACCAGATCCACCACCAGAGGAACCTGATGATCCCTGTCTACCAGATCCTCCACCACCGCCGCCAGACCACATTACAATTGTTACAACGCGAGTTCTATTATTAATAGTCCATGTACCACTTGAAAGAAACTGTGTAGTTAATACACCGCCATTGTTTATCGCATTATTTGTTATCATCTAGCTTACCTGCAAAGCTTTTATATTTTTTGCATCAGCTTGAGCTCTCGCTGCATCAGCTTGAGCTCCACGTGTCTTGCGGCACATATAGTTAGGCTGCGAAAATACGAGCTTAGCATATGCTTCTTGACTTGTAGGAACCATATCTACTTTGTTATCAGCAAGCTTCTTGTCCCATTCAGATTTTAAAACTGCAAAGCATTGCTCATACTTATGCATAAGAACCCATTGCAATCTTCTTTTAAGATCTTCATCAAGAATATCTCTCGACATATTGTCACAGATCACATCTTTTTGTGTCTCTGTGAGTTCTAATAAATCAACACCATCAACTGTTATTTTCATAATCTTCCTTTAAGTTAAGCGATTTGTGAACCATAAAAAACAGGTGTAATCTCACCCGCAGTTGTAGAGCCAATAATACTCACTGTCTTATTAACTCCCAAAGCAGTGGATGTTGCCATTAGCTATCGTAGTAACTGCTTGACCAGCAGGTACAGCCGTACCCGATGCAGTAACAATAGAACCTTTGTTTATCGAATTATTGGTTGCCATTATTATCCTTTAGCATATTAATGTTCCACCAAAATAAGTAACATTGTCAATACTAGCGGACCCACTTACTTTATCGTTTTTAGCTCCACCTTCTGAATATACTTTAAAGACACATGTATCTCCAGCAGTCATTGAAACAACAACAGATCCACAAACGGTAATATCACTATTAACAGCAGAAAAGTTTGTAACCCGATTTTTTGTTGGTAAGTTACCGAAATAATATTGTGCTGTTGTTGTTACCAGTACAGAAATAAAAGAAGTTCCACCACCAGCTACTGAAAAAAAACTTAAACCTGATGAAAATAAATATTTCCCCGTAGTAGGTGCTGTAAATACACCAGTAGCATTGTTATAATCACTATTTTGATCGTATTCCTCAGTATCACAAATTACTTGATAGAGAGTTCCATCTCCAGTAACAGCAGCAGTTTGTGCTGATAATTTCGCAAGAAATGAACTTTGGAGCGGCATTGTTCTTTCACCTGTCGACAACATCTTAAACAATGTCGTTGCTGATGAAGGATTTGCCCCCGTAGTAATCTTAAGTGAATCAGAGTCAGAGTTATCTGATCCAATAGAATAAGATGTACCACCATTGATATTTAGATACACATAGGGGTCACCCGTGCTTCCCGATTGTGTCGTAACTGTAACATGAGCCGCAGAATAGTTCGCAGCAGTAGCATCAGTATTAGATACGGTAAGCGCTCTATCTTGTGCAGCTGTAGCAGAAGTAAACGTGAAATCACCCGTAGCACTTGTACCAAATGCCGGATCGGCAGCTGCCGCACCAACAAGTAAAGTTCCCGTTCCACCAACAGCCAATGCCGTTACAGCTGCTGTAGTACCCGCACCAACAAGCAAACCATGATTGGTCTGTGTGCCAAGTTTAGCTTTCAAATCATCTGAAGTAACTGCCTTTGCAGTATCTGTTCCAGCAATCGCTTCTGCGTTAGAAGCAAGAGTAACTCCACCGCGTTGTGAAGTAGTTGCAGATGTTGTTGCCAATCCAAGCGTACCTGCGCCTGCGGTTACCGTAATGCTTGAGTCAGAACTCGATATTGTTGCAAATGCGGGATCTGCTGCAGTTGATCCAACCAATACTTGCCCATTGGTTCCCACTGTCAACTGGGTAACAGCCGCAGTTGTAGCACCAACAAGAACTCCATGATTTGTTAGTGTTGCCTGACCAGTTCCACCTGAATTAACCGATATCGGATTCGTTGTATTTATTGCTGAATTAGTAGCCATTATTTATCTTTCGTATGAGAAGGATCTGGGGTATCAGGACTGAGATCAATAGCAACTCCTGTTCCTGCTTCAATAACATCTTCGACAGCTTCTTCTATTGGATTATCTTGCGGTATTTTGGGATTTCTTTTATAGAA
>Ga0181338_1000091_pt1 | contig 21218 bp, 24 predicted proteins | sample Sp13VDMM110SD_FD_122168 | JGI IMG/M metagenome (GOLD analysis project Ga0181338, IMG submission 122168) | Freshwater viral communities from Lake Michigan, USA - Sp13.VD.MM110.S.D | ecosystem: Environmental > Aquatic > Freshwater > Lake | place: USA: Michigan | collected 2013-04-23
CGAGAGGGAGATCTGGTTACAGCCACCGTAGGGCGAGTAATAGATCGTCGTCGCCGCGGTCACGTCGGCCGTGGTGATGGGCACGCCCGTAGTCAGTGTGAGACGCCCGCAGGGTGGCCCGCGTGGGCTCACAGGCGCCGAGATGTTCCCCACCAACAGCGACGTAGGGCTGAGCGCGGAGCCGATCCGAATGGCGTTGGTGGGCGCCGTGGCGCTGATCGCGCCTGGGGTCGCCGCCGCGAAGTAATCCGCGCCGGTCGAGATCGGCCCGGTCACCGCCACCACGCCGGCTTGCCGGATTGTGCCGCGAGCCGCGGTCGCAATCGCCACGGGCGCAATTCCGACTTGCGTGGCGCCGGTTGATTTCAGGGTGTTGTCCGAATCCGTCAGGTACCACAGGCCGGCCGTAGTCCCGCCGAGGCCGTTGGACATGTAGACCATGTCCCCCGCGGCGATGCTCTCGCCGGCCGTGCCGTCAATGTCCAGATTGACGTTCGACGTGGGGACCGCTGACACCCCGTCCACTGACCAGAGCACCGAGCCCGTCGCACAGGTCTGATCTGACCCCGGCGTCATCAGGACGAACTTGTAGGACTGCCCAGGCGTGAGGAAGATCGTCTCTTCCCCGCGGGCGTTCAGGATCACCGGGTTGGCGTGTTCAGAGCCAGGCGTCAGAGCCGAGGTGGGGAACGTATCGGCCGGCGTGGTCGTGCCCGCTTCGAACGTGCAGAGCTTACCCCCGACCAGTGGCGTGCCGTTCAGGGTGAACCCGTGGAACACCGGGGAGGGCATGACACTGCCCTGCCCAAAGGCGGGAACCGTCAGGGCAAGAAATGCTAGAATCAGAGCCCCAATGCCTTGGCTGGAACGTCTCGACGCCCGCGCCAGTAAGTGGCCCTCTCCCATCCGCTGGCCGTATGTGGCGCTCAAGTGGTATTTGATTCTGCTCGGGGCGTTCTTGATGTTCCGCATGTCACTCCATCGCACGGGGATTTGGGTCTTTTACTGAGCCGTTGCCGTGCGCAATTGCGCCGGCACGGACGCGGTGATCTTGCTGAGCGCCGCCATGATTTGACCGGCGTGACCAGTGGCCAACGCGTCGGCGAGGGTGTCTTTCAGGGGCGCGGCTACGCTGGTGCGAAACCACGGCGATTGCAGCATCTTTACGACCTGCCGACCCGCCACCCCGCCCACTAACGCCTTTTCCACGCTGTCACTGAGGCCCTCACCGGAGGCAAAGCCCGTCGCCGCGCCGGTCGCACCCGTGATGCCGGAGACAAGGCCGCCGCCCTGCGATTGCGTGCGCTTCTGTGTTTCCTTCAGGACACCGCGCAGACCGCCCCAGAACGCGAATTCCTTATTGAGTGTGGCGAGATCAGGGGAGGCGTCCGCCAAGAGCTTGCGAAACGACCCCGCCGCTTCTCTGATGGCCCACGCTTCGGCGTTGTCGGTGGCCGATGACGTGGCCTTCGGCCCATAGAGCCCCGCCTTACTCACGATCTTGTCCCACGCCTGCTTGACGCGCTGCGCGTCCTCGATCGGAATCGCAGGGCCAAGGCGCTCCACGAACTTGTCTAGCCGATCGAGCTTGTTTAAGGCGGCTTGCGTGCCCTCGATCGGAATGTTCTTACCCGACGACGAAGGAATCATCAGCGCCTTCCGTGCGGCCTGGATGCTAGACCGCGCCACATCTCCATCCACGATGGTCCCGCGAGCGGCAGCATCAGCAATCACGTCGTCAATCGCGGAACCAATGGTGGCCGCCTGCGCCTTGGCTTGGTCCAACATGGCTTCACGCGAGCCCTTTACCCCCCGCTGAATCATTTCCGGAGCGAGTTTTGATGCTTCGGCCTTCGCCCACTCTTTCGTGGCCCCGAGTGCCTGCGCGGCTGACTTCTCCGCCCCCTCGCGGAATCCTTTCGACAGCCGCGCCACGGTACCCGCGCCAGGTATCACGGCGGTAATCGCACCGGAGGCACCCGCGTCCATCGGGCTGCTCGTCTGGGCGAGCGTGATGCCGGCCGCCTTGGGCGCCTGAGCCAACTTGGCCGCGCTACCACCTGGCACAAAGAATTCTGCGACTTGCTCTCCGGTGAACCCGACGCGCTGCGCGGTGTTCTGCGGCACGATCTCTTCCGGTTTCTGCTCAAAAGCTCCCGGCAAGATCGCATCACTGATGCGTCCAATAGGCGTGTAGTCGTGAACGAGTTTGCCGAGCCCAAAGACGGTGCTACCAGCACCCTTAAGCGCGCCGATTCCGGCGTCCACCACAGCCCCGCCCACGCCGCCGACGCGCTCACCCGTGGTGGCCGCCCGGCGTGGCGTCGTGGCGAGAGGACGATCCACAAACTCATCAGCCGGCGCGGTCAGCCCCTTCTTCTGAGCCGGGGTCATGGGGCGATCAATGTAGTCCTGCGGCATCACTTCACCCGCTTGGGCTGACCGTTCAACGTGGTCCACTGCTGACCAGCAAATGGACCCGTCTTGTACTCGCGAACGAAGCCATCTCGCACGCCCGCCAGATCCGGCGCCTGGGCCGCTGCTAGCGCTTCTGGAATTTCGAAATCCATCCCGACAAGGTTGAATGGAACACCAACGGCCTGAGCCTGCTGGCGATACTGGTTACCAATCGTTTCGTTGTAGTTTTTGGCCCGCACGCTATAAAGATCACGCGCAGCATCAGCCATCCGCTTCCGCACGGCATCAGGCAGCTTGGCGCCGCTTCGCAGCTTCTCGATCGGGTAGTCACTGAGAATCGTGTCTACCAGCGAGCTCGCGCTTTGCAGCAACGCCACGTCGCCTTCCCGAACCGTCGCCCCTGGATCCACCATGCGCTGAAACGCATTGATCGCCGTGATGTCGCCGAACCCGTTGTCTTGCTTCAGTCCGGTCTGTACGCCCTGCCATCCGGTGTGGATGTCGGTCATATCCGTGTAGGCCGGATGGGCTTTCAGCCCATTCGCCAGCTGAAACATGTGCTGCGCTTGCTTGGGCGTGAGATCGCCGTTGCCGACCGCCTGATCGCGTTGAAACCGTAACCGAGCTTCGGCCGCAGCCGCTCGCCGCTCGGCGATCTTCAACTGATTCGCTCGATAGGTAGCGGTAGCTTTCGCCGCCTCATCAGCGCGTGTGTTGTCCGCGACGGTATTACCCGCCGCGATCGCCGCGGCTTCACCTTGCCGGCGAGCGCTATCGACGGCCATCGTCTCGGCAAACAACGGCTTGCGCGTGTACGCCTCAGAACGGGCCGCCACATCCGGCGACATAGTGGGCGCCTGCATAGGCTCCCACGGCTGATCCGGTGGCGCACTTGGCGCTGACTGCACGGGTTCCGCCATGGCGGACGCATACCCAGGGACGCCAGCGGTATCTGCAATCGGTCGGGCCGGGAGACGCTCCGGCATGGCCGGCTGATGCTGGAACCGAACTTCGGAGCCAGTCCCGGCAATACGCTGATTGAATGCCTCCGGCGTCATCGCTTGGCCGGGAGTCATCACATCGGCGGTCGCATCCGCCTGACCTGCGCGGAACTGATCACGACGCCATTGCTCGTCTGACCGACGCTCGGCGGCCCGGTCCTTGCGTTCGAGATCCTTGAGCGCCATCGCGTCCTTGTAACGGATGGCTTCCGTCGCAATCTCGGCCGCCTTGGCCTGCTCAGCCCGTGTCCCTTGGGCGTAGCGCGAGAACAACTCCCCCATCTGCTGCCACGCTCGCCGTGACAGTTCCCCCTGCGTCAACGCGGCATCCGCACGCTGACGCCCCTGCAGGCCGAGCAGTTGCCCGATCGGCTGCGAGTTCGGGACGTAGCGCTCGCCGACAAAGGGCCGCGGGATGTAGTCGAGACGTTCAGCGGCCATCAGTCCGGCCCACCCGTCGCCACCGCCGTGGCTGCGTCCAGCTTCGCCTTCCAGCGATTGAACGCGTCGTTGAAGGTCATCTTCGCCGGCTCAAACTTGTTGAACGAGAACATGTCCCGCTCGCCCGCGTACCGGCGATCGAAGGCATCCAGCGACGACTGCTGGCGGCGATCGTTGTTACCCCAGTACGTGTCGCGGTTCGTCCCGTAGGTACGGAAGTCCAGATCGTTATTGGCCCCCCAGTTCCGGAAGTTGCGCGACTCGGCGGTGTCGTAGCCCTGCTGGGTGCGCGTGTTGGTCCAGTCGAAAATATCCTTGAGCGTGCCGCCTGAGCGCAGCGTGCCGCGGGCCGCCGCCGAGTTCTCGATCTGCTTGCGACCTTCTAGGAGTCCGGCTTTCAGGCCGGGCTCATTCATCGCCTCTTCCAGGCTGAGCGACTTGTAATCCGGCCGCTTGACCATTTCCGGGTACGGATCAAACTGCTCCGGGGTGTAGACCGGCGCGTCCCACTGCGGCCAGTCGAACACGGGAGAATCCGTGCTCACCGAAGACCAGTCGAAGCTGGGGCTACTCGTCGTTGGCCCGGATGGTCCAGGTGTCGTCGGAGTCGTCGGCAACGGGTCGTTTGTGGTTGCCGGAGTCGTGGCCCGCGGCACCTCGTTAAAGACGCCCGTCGCGGGATCCATGATCCACTCGTAGCCATCCCGCGGAGCCGGGGGCGGGTTCGACCGCGTGTACGGCGGGCCTTTCGGCGCCGGCGTTTGCACCGAATCCGTGGGCTGTCGAGGATTCTCCGGGCGCGACTGGTACTCAGCCGGGTTGTCTCGCAGCCAGTCGTCGTAATCGTTGGAATAATCGCGTTCAGCCATTTAGGTCCACCCCAAGAGTCGTCCGACCTGCTGCAAGGCCTGCCGGCTCATCTCGCGCCGCGGGGCGCGTCGTGCTTCCAACTCATCCGCCAACTTCCGGGCATGCAGCCGTTCTTCTTCACTAGCCGCAAACTGCTTGGCTCGAAAGGCTTCTTCGGCTTCCCACCGTCGCTGGTTGTCCGACCGATCGAGCGTGCGGGCTTCGAGTTCGCGGGCCGCGTCACGTTCGGCCAGCGCCAACTGCGCGTTGGTGGTGCGCTCGGTGAGCGCGTTGGCTTCCCGCTGCGATTTGTTCGCGCTGCGCTGGCCTAAGAGCGTGGTCCCGACACCCGCCGCCAGTTCGGCGCCCTTGGAGCCAAACAACTTGCCGATCGAGAAGCCGGCAGACGGCGCCACGGTTGACCCTCCAGCACTCAAGGCCGGCAGGCTCGTGGCCCACGCGCCGGTATTGGCCGCGCCAAGCCCGAACGTCGGCGCAGAGGCCGCGGCGGGCGCGCCACCGAACCCCAAGAGCGACCCAATGGCCGGGGCCGCCATCGCCACGCCAATCGGGGCAAACGTCTTCGCCGCCATGCCCGCCCGGAACCCCCGCGGCCCCTGTGACGCCAGATACCGCCCGTAGGCCGTGTTGTCGTTGCTTGCCATCGTTACTCCGTCACCTGCAGCCGTTGCAGAATCACATCGATCTCAAACTGCGCCTGGGCGGCTGGATTCGACGCATAGGCCACCGCCACCGTGATCGGGGAGCCCGCATCAATGCGAAACGCCGGCACAGATTCCGAGGCGTACGACTGCTGGGTGTTGCCATTCACCACCACGCCGACAAACGCCTGCGAGAACCCGCCCGTGGTCCACGTGAACGTGACCTGCAGGCTGCTTGAGATGCCCGCGGGCACCGTGACGCGCAACCAGTACGAGAGCACGTAGACACCCGCCGGCAGAATCCCGCCGCCGATGTCCGTAGCGACAATCGCGCCATTCTGGGCCGACAGGTTGAACGTCTCGCCGACCCGTGCCGGGGCCACGTTGACGTTGTTCTGCAGGGCGAGAAACCACTGCCCCCACTGCTGCTCGTTCAGGAAGCCCTCAAGGTCGCCCTTGTGGTTTTTCTGCACCAGCGTGAGCGGGTCATTCTGGGGATACGGCGCGTCGTTCAGCAGCTGGAGGCCACTCATGCGGCGAAGTCCTCCGCTTCCACCGAGAGATCCAAGAAGGCGTCAATCAGGTACCACTGCACCGGATCGGTCATGATCACGCGGAAGGCCCGATCACGCGACTGCCCGTTGCGCTCCCAGAAGACGCGCTTGCCGTAGTTGCCCAACTTGCCAGAGCCACACGATCGCTCGTTGCCCCAAGTGCGCCCGCCGTCGTTGCTCGTCTGCAGCACCACCTGCGGGTTGGAGCCCTGGCCGGTACCGGACAGACCGTTCCCGTTCTGGAGATAGAGCTCAAACTTGCCGTAGCTGATCTCTTTGTTTTCCTTGTTGATGGCCGGCGCCGTGCGGACACGTCGAATGAACAGCCCGTCCACGTCCGTGGTGAGGTCGTCGTTCATCTCGTAGAGCACGCAGGTCGTCGCGTCCTGCATCAGGTGCTTGTTGAACCCGAAGCAATGGAACGTCGGCCGCCACGCGATGTACGAGGCCGTCGAGGTAATCCACGTCCCGCGCTGGTGCCACAGGAATAGCGTCGAGAAATCCACCACGCGGGTCTGCTGCTCGGTCGGAAATTTCAGCAGGTAGAACACATGCCCACGGGACTTATAGGTCTGCCCAATGGCGTCGTTCAGCCGCGTCATCTGCGAGTAGGCGTACTCTTCGGCGTGCGTGGAGATACGCTCCGGTCGGAACCCGCGGGCTGATAGCGTTTCGTAGCCGCCGTCCTTGTTGGTCGAGAGGTAGACGACAGAATCTCCCGCCTCGCACAGCGAGAACGTCGCCGCGATGCCCTTGGTGATAAAGCCGCTCGGATGCGGGGCAAACGGAATCGGGAACGTGCCGGCGTTGTACCAGACTTCGCCCGTCTGCGGCCCCAGCAGCCAGATTTGACCGTAGGCGGTCACCAAGAGCGCAATCCATCCGTCCGAGCCGATCGTGCGCTCGAAATACTGCAGCGGATCCCATACGGTGCCGTCGAACAGGTCGGAAATCTGCACCCGGGCCAGCGCCGAATCGAGCGCCACGAAGTAGCCGTAGAGCATGCCAACCTGGACGTAGTTGCCGGTCAACTCCAACGTAAGCACGTTGCTCAGCAGGTCGTAGCAGTAGACATTCCCGCCAGCCGCGATCGCCAACTGCTGGCCGCCGTCGCCGTTACTGGCAAAACTGACCGGGTTCGCATCGAGCGCGACAGAGCCGCGTTCAATGGAGGACCCGTCGATAAACCACTCGTAGAGGCTGGATCCAGTGACGCCGAACACCCGGCCGTCGCCGTTGGTGTACATCCCCCGGCCGCCCACCTTCGTGACGCTGCCAAAGGAGCGCACCCCGGGCGTGGGATAGAGCACGGCTTTCCCCTTCGCACCGGGAACTTCCATGCGTTCGACGTAAAAATTAAACGTCTCGGCGCAATCGGCCACCGTGCTTTGGGAGAGATAGGACCCTCCGATAAAAGCTGGATACGCAGCCATTTAGGCGACGTGCCTCCACGTCGTCCCACGCCGAATGCTTTGGATCACACCGGCCGATACCCCAAACCGCGATGCCACTGAGTAACTTGAGCCGGTAGTTGCTCTGATCTCTCGCACGCGTTCTTCGGTCAACTTAGCGTTGCCGTTCGACTCGCCCCTCGCTTTAACGGTCGTGTTGTGTCGCCCCTTGGCGTGCATATCGAGTAAGTTCTGTGCTTGTGACCCAGCGGCCAAGTGCGCTGGATTCACGCAGGCCCGGTTGTCGCAGGAGTGCATGATGACGGCGCCGTGATAGCCATCCCGCTTTGCTGGAATACCATTCGCGAGAAGCCACGCCACGCGATGGGCGAGCCTGGGTCTGCCTCCGAGATGGAACTGCCCATACCCCTCGTTCGCGACAGAGGCATCCCAAATCCAGCAGCCTTCGGTCTTTGTCACCTTCGACCAAAACCGCAGACGATCCCAGACAGAGATGTAGCCCCTGTAGTCATTCGAACTGCCACCGATGAACGCCGGATAGGCCGCCATAGGCCCCTAGCTGCCCGTGTCGCACCCAGCCAGCGCGCTCCAGATGAAGCGATACGCCTGCTGAACCTGCCCGTCCGTGGCCGAACTGTCGAAGTTGGGCGTAGTGCCAGTTACTGTGCCGACGATGACGGCGCCCGAGTAATTGGCCGAGACGACACCCACCGACGAGGTTTTCGCAAACTCGGCCGGCTGCTCGATAAACTTTTTGGCGTAGATCACGCGCAAGGCGTGGCAATTGGTGTCGTAGGGGTCCGGTGAGGCCGCCGCGCCGTTGTGCGGTTCCTCGGTCACCTCTTTCGCGACCAGCCACCCGTTATAGGTCGCCCGCGCCAAGAACAGCGGGGACGACGCCAACTGCATCTGCGTGGTCGAGGCGGGCGTCTGCGCCAGCACGGACCCCGAGAGCAGCACCACCACGACGAACGCACACATGATTCGCATGAAGACTCCTATGGCGTGCAAACGGTGACGATCCCATTCACGACCGTGACTGACGCACACGTTCCGCTCGCACCAGCCGCCCCGCTCACGCGGTAACCCAGCGCGTCCACCGTGGCGTAGGCCCCATCGGTGCGCGACTTCACGCCCATCACGCTTTCAGCCGTGCCGTTCAGGAGAAACCCCGCCGTGCCGCCGGCATTTTGGAAGCGAAATTTGCCGTCAAGAATGTCCGCGAGCGTGCCAGCCGCCAGGAATTTCAGCGAGGCCGCGGTGATCAGGTTGCCGCTGGCCTGGACCTCACCAGATGAGGGAGGCACCACCCCGACACCCAAACCACCCGCAATCAGATGCAGACTGTCGCCGGTCGCAATCCCGATGCGATTGGCCGCCGTCTGTGACATGGACGTGCTGTTTCCGAGGTCGAACGTGACGCCGTTTAGTGTCACAGCCGTTGCTGAGAACGTCACCACCGTGGCCCCGTTGACGCAGGTCAGCACACTTGGCGAGCTCGTAATCGCAATCCCCGTCGTCGCTGCCGCACTCGCGCTGTAAGACGGGGCCGCGCAGGTCGATAGCGGGCCGAGCGCCTGCCCCGTGAACACCACATTGGCGAACGGGTTGGACGAGCCTCCCTGCGGCGCGGGGAAGCCAAAGAACGGCGCCCCAGACACGGGCGTCGGGAATCCCTGCGCGAAGGTCAGCGCGGGCAGCAGCGAGAGCGCAAGCGCCAGAACCGTCTTCACCGGCCGCCCCCGCCGTAGACGGTGCAATTCATCGTCGCGCTGGTGCTGTCGTCCCGGATGGCGCGTAGCGCCTGCAGTACGTCGTTCCCGGCCCAGGTGTAATTGCCAGGCACCACGACTTCACCGAGCGTCGTGGTCGGGTCTGAGCCGTCCGTGGTCACGCGGATGTTCGCGCCCGTCACGGAGCAGGTCGCCACATCCGCTTGCGGATGGCCGTTCCCGGACAAGACTTGCGCGTCGGTAAACACGCGGCCGGCGGTGCCGCTCACGGTCACCTCAGGCAGGGTGTCTTTGTACGACCACTGCGCCAGCACAGGTACCGTCAATGCGAGCACGACGACGAGGGGGCGAAACAGCTTCTGCATCATGGGAAACGTCCGTTCACACTTCCATTGAGGTAATTCCAGTTGCTCCGGTTCCCGCTCGACCGATCCGGCATCCCGGCATCCGTGGTCCGAATCGACGGCACGACCGTGTTGTTCGCCTGGATCAGCATCCGCGCCTCACGCGCTCGCCGCGCCAGATCCGGCCGAACCACCCGCTTGAACATCGGCGCGATGTTCTCCGCCAGCGTCAACACCAGCGCATTCCAGTAGCCTTGTGGCATCACTAATTGCGTCGAGAACTCCGCCGCCGAGAACACCAGCCGCACGAGCAGTTCCAGCGTGTAGGGGTAGGCCTGCTTGCACCACAGGTAGATGTTCCCGTTGGGCCAGGTCGGCTGGTAGTAGAGGTCACTGGACAGGGTCGTAGCCGTCCCAGGCACGCTCACACTCATCCACCACTGCGGATCGGTATGCACCACCAGCGGTACGCGCGTGGTCGGTGACGTGTTGTTCAAAATGACGTTGGCGGCATCAATCGACACCGGCCGCTGACTCACGGTGTAATTCGCACCCGTCGGCCCAATGGTCAACGGCTGCACGTTCGCTACCAGCAGGAACGTCAGAAACTCCGACGTGTAGATGTTCTCCTGCTGCGCATTCCAGCTGTCGATCAGCCGATTGAGCTGTGTCAGCACATCGTCCGCGTCGTCACCAGACGGCGTCTCGCCAGCCTGCAAGACCCCAAGATCCTGCATGGCCTGCACGATGGCGTCCATTCCGGTGACGACAGGGCCGGCCATTACGCGCTCAGTTCAGCCTTGCGGGCGTCAATCGCGGCCAAGACACCCTTGCGCGCCTTGCCGGCGAGTTCTTCGGCTTCGATCGCCTCCAGCGTGACGGCATCCGCACCCGCGATCACCACCGCCGCCGCGTTACCGTTCAACTCGGTCACGAGCGTGTCGGGCGGCACGTCTTTCGGAACGGCCAGCGTGGAGAGGGCGTCAAACACGCGCACTTCCACGGGCTTTTCGACGTGCGCGGGCGGCAGAGGCAGCCAGCCGCCGGCCAGCAACTTGTCCGCCGTCTCCGCGTCGTTCACGACCACGTACCGGCCCTCGGTCTGGTGCAGGTGTCTCGGGAAATTCATTCGGTTGTCCTCTCACTGAGCAGCGATCCCGCCCATAGGCTGATCGCGAACATCGGAAGATAGAAATGATGCAGATGCGGGCCTTCCAGCACCGGCACGAGCAGTCGCGGCGACACCGCGATCACGACAAACACCACCGCAAACGCCCACGCCGACCGCCGAGAGAGCCACGCGCACGTCAAGACCGCGCCCCAGGCGCCGGCCGACAGGATGGTCACCCCGGGTGTAATCCAGCGCCAATCCGGATCGAACGCCAGCCCCACCGGGACCACCATCCACGCGAAAAATCGCCACAAGGCCGCCAGTTGAGTCAACGTGTAGGTCATGTCCAGCGCAATCGGATGCACGTAGAGCAAGCCCATGACGGGCACCACCACGCTGGACGCCCACGCGATCCGCATCCACACCGGCCACGTCTGTCCGATCCAGAACGCCCACAGAGGCACCAGTGCCCACGCCACCACCGCCGACTCCTTGCCACCCACGGCGAGCGCACAGGCCACCATGGCCGCCACGCCCCAACCGCGAGCGGTGCAGAGCAGCGCCAGCAACACGCAACAGGCGGACACCAAATCCGCTCGAGCCGAGACATAGGCCACGGCTTCGACCTGCACCGGATGCAGCCAGAACACGCCCAGCGCGAACGCGGCGCCCGTCGCACTCAGCACGCGCCGAGACACCAGGTAGACCAGCCAGCCATTCAACAGATGCAGCAGCACGTTGCCCGCGTGGAAGCCAGCGGGATTCATCGCCCCCACCAGCCACTGATTGAGCGCAAACGACAACCCGGTGAGGCTGCGCGCCGGTCGCTCGACTGCGGCGGCCCACGCCTGCGTCAGATTCGGCTCCTGAAACGACAGGCCGACATCATTCAAGTCCTCGTAGATAAAGCCGTAGCCGAGCGTCGGCAGGTACAGCGCCACCGTGAGGATCAGAAGCAGTACGGCGCTACGCTCTGGCGTGAGCAGACTGGATCGCCAAAGGCCGTCATCCAGAGCAGTTGCCGACGTACGATCCATCGCACCTCCACCCCACGCGGCGCCCCAGGACTGAGCTCGCCCGCCTTGACCAACCACACCACCGCCTCTCGGTTGCGTCCCTCACGGTGATAGGCCGCCGCAAGGTTCACCGCGGGCCGCGGCAGCAACGGACTGGCCGCCACCGCCGCTTCCCACAACGCCCGATCGGACTGGAACATCGGCACGCGCTGCAGGCTCAACGCCCACAGCAGCCCGACGAGCCCCAGCCCGATCGCGGTCCGCATTTACTGCAGGTTCACCATCAACGACGGCACACCGTTCAGGCTGAGCACGTTGGTGACGTGCCACAGCCGGGCGGCATTGAACCCGCTCGAGCCCTGCCCCCAACACAGATACACGTCGCCGGTATCGGTGTTGACGATCGGGAGGAAGGGATACGAGGCCGGATTGCACGCACCGGCCTTCGGCTGACCGCCATTGGGCACAAACGCGGTCGGCACGGCGGCCAGGGGCGCGATGATCACCGTAGCCCCAGAGGCATGCAGGGCGGGCTTCTGGTTGCGGGTCACATTCACGATCGTGCAGGCCGTGTTCGCGCAACTCGCCACGCCGACGAGCTCGTGATCGACAAACAGCTGCACATTGGCGACAATCCCAGATCCCGACGCCAGCGTAAACTGGCGCTGCGAGGTGGAGGTGACCGCCTGCGAGAGCGTGGTGGTTGACAGGTAGGTCTGCGCCGACACCGGCACAGCCGCGAGGGCCAAGAACGCGAGAGCAACGATCAGGATTCTCTTCATGGTCATCACTCCTACGCGCACAGCAAGCGCACGGAACACTCGTTCGCGTAGAGCTCGCCGAAGCCGATCATCACGTCGAACCGGTTGGTCATCCGCGAGGTCGGGTTGTCCCACTGCCGGATGAAGCGCACACTGATACCAGAGTCGGGATCCTGCGTCTGCGACTTCATTTCCACTGCCGTGGGCAGTTCCATCTTGCAGCCCACGATCGCGAAGGCATCCGACGACAGCGCCAGCGCCTGCTTGCCGCTCTTGCCGTTCGGTGAGGTCGTGCCGGGGAACAGCGTCAGGGCCGCCGAGATCGCCGGCAGGCTGTCGATGTTCTGGTACTGACCGGTCGCGATGAACGCCGGGAACACGGTCAGCGTCGCCGTCGATCCCGTCGCCGTCACGTCACCGACGACGCGGAACTGCGCCGTATTCGCCCGGGTGGCCGTCCGACGCGTCGAGGGATTGACCGCGTAGCAGTTGGCCGCGCCGAAGACGTCGCCGTCCTTGAACGTGTCACCAGTCGTGCAGTTCACGATGATCGTGTTGCTGCCTTCCGTTGGGGCGGTGTTGACACTGACCGCACCCTGCCAGGTACCCGCGGTATGGTCGTAGAGCGACATGGACTCGTGCCACATGAAGCCCTGTGCCTGGCCGATGGTGCCCTTCCGGTACTGCTTGCTGATCGCATCGGGCGGGTTGAAGAACGTCGCGAAGGCCGGCACCAGGGAGGTGTTCACCTGGGGCGGGATGATCAGCCCCATGTTGTCGCGGATACCGGCGAGCTCGTACATGCGCTGCCGGGCCTGCGCGATCGGCGTCAGCGTGGTCGGGTCCACGCCCAACTGGCCGACGATGTTGTTGGTGTGCAGGTACGCGTACTGCGCCGCCTGCGAGTCGATGTCCTGCGCGATCTGCGCCATGGCGGGCTCGAGATAAATCTCGCGCACGCGCTCTTTGCCGCGCTCCATCTTGAGCGCCGCTTCGGCCGAGTCCCACTCGAAGTCGATGCCGAACGGTTCCTGCATCGTGATCGTGGTCACGGGGCGATCGAGGGCCTGCGGGGTATAGCCCAAGCCACGACGAATCGTGTAGCGCTGGGGCTTCGGCACGCGGATGGTGCCACCGACCGCGAAGTCCTTCTCGTACTCCTTGGAGTACGTCTTACGGAAGTAGCGGGTCACCTCAAGTTTGTTCTTGAGGATCGCCAACCCTTCCATGGTCAGCCAGTCAACGTAATTGAATGTGTTACTCATCTAAGCCTCAGGCCCCGAAGCGCTCTTTCTGCCAAGCGCGTTCGTAGGCCGGGAAGTCCCCATTGCGGACCGCCGTGTCGGTGTCGCTGACCGTCGCCGCGTTGCGGCTGCGGACAGACACCGGGAGGTCCGTGATCTCGGGGACGACTTTGGGTGACGGGGTATCCCGCTCCGAGGAGGGCGACAGGGATGCCTCGATACGCCCCACGCGGCGCACGATGGCTTCCGGGGACAACGACAACAGTTCCTTGAACACCTCTGGGTGTTCGCTGAAGTGCATCAGCAACTCGCCAGGCACCTCCGAGTCCAGCACCTGCTCCATCACGAAGTTGTGAGGGCGCACGGGTGAACCGGGCGGTAACTGGCTCACCGGGACAATCGCGGCCAAGGTGTCATCCAGCTGCGCCTCGGGGTTCTTCTCCCGGTACGCGGCCACACGCTCATGGGCCTTCCCGATGCGTTCGCCGTACTGATGCTGTTCCTGTCGCTGTCGAGCACTGGCGGTATCCGCCGCTCGCGATTCCTTCAGCAGTTGCGAGGTCGTGAACACCGACATGGCCGCGACCCACTTGTCGTAGTCGCCAATCGTGTCGAGGTTCGGAGCATCGGGATGCTCCATCAACCGTTCCCAATCTGCCTTGGTGGTCACCGCCGGGGACGGGTCGGTCTTCGCGTCCTGTTTCGGTGCCGGTCGAGCGTCGAGTTGGCGCTCCAGTTCCTGCTTGATCTCGAGCTTGCGCTTGAGGTCAGCAATCTGGAGATCCACATCCGCGCTACGCGCTTCTAAGCCCTTTTTCTTTGCGGGTTGCGCCGTTTCCGAGGCGGCTGGAGACGCGTCCGTTGACGCGGCCTGTTCGACAGGCTCGGCGGTGGCTGACTCCGCTGGCGCAGCCGCATGCTTTGAACGCGCTTCGGGAGAACCTTCAAAGAAGGCTTCGCGGTCCTTCGCCGGCAGGTTGGCCAGGAAGGTGGAGGAATCGACCGGAGCTGGTGACGAGCCAGCAGACGCGTCGGTGGTAACCGGAGCTTGTTCCAACCATCGCTCACCGCGGTTCGTCGTGCGCGTCGTCGGTTACGAGCAACCCGCCACGAAAAACGCCGTGCCAATCACTGAGTCCCCCCAGTCATCAACACGGCGTCTTCCGTGCGGGTCGTTGTCATCTCACTGCCGGTGACGAGCCGAGCGGTTCGGGCTGCAGGCCCTAGTGAGACTCAAACAGGTGTTGGGCGTGACTCCAAAGAGTGCGCCGCCCGTCTTGGTCTATGCGCTCATTTCCGCATGACTCGCGATTTCTGACAAGGGGGGTTTCCGTGGACGGCCCCCGCAATTGCAGAAGTCCCGGAGCGTGTCCACGTCGCGATCGCCGTCCACGCGCTGCACTTCGGCCACTCGGCTATCGCAGTGCCAAAACTCGGTCAGGCCGAACATGCGGACGCGGACGATCCAGCGCTCAGGGCTCACCGGCGCCCGTCCGTGCTGCGCGTGTGCAGCGTAGAACGAGGCAACGGTCACAGCCACCACCGGAACGACGGATCAGGCAGCAGCACACCACATTGGACGCCCCAGATCAGCAGAAACACCACACCAGCCAAGGACAGGATCCGCTTCACAGGTACGCCCTCCGCGCCTCACGCGCTCGGATGATTTCGCGGGCTTTCGCGCCCACGTCGGCCATCGGCACGATGTTCATGCGCCGCATCCATTCCGGGGCATTCCACGGGTGTAGGGCGTCCGTGGAGGCGTCTTCTGGGCGCATCTCGCGCATGCGGATCTCTGACCAGCGGCGACGATAGGCCGCTTCACGGTAGGAGACGCGCTCGGTTTCCATGGTCCGCCTACCGGCAGAGTCCGCACATCAACGCGCCCGTCTTGTGAACACCCAGCCGGCCGTGACTGTCGTCGTTCGGGCAGTAAACGCCGGCCGTCAACTGAATCGCCTCGCGACCGCGAATCTTCTGGCCGTTCTTGCCGATGCGATCCGGGATAGCCTGGGCGAAATGTGCCACGTCTTCGCGGCTGATGCTCTGCTTGCGGTCCATTTCCAGCACGTGATCTTGGGTCATGCGTTATCTCCTTCGGGTTGACGGTCTTGCATCTCAATCGCTCGTTCGTGGCCGCGCTCGCCCTCGGCCGCATTCACATGCGCCTGGTGGGTCAGCTTCTGGCCATCATGCTCGCGGTCCTTGTCGCTCTGCTCGCCTTGGAATTGCAGCTTCAGGGCGTCCAGTTCCAGCTTCTGCGCGTCCAGCATGAGCTTCTGGGCCGAGATGGCGGATTCAGCACGAAGGATCTTCAGGTCGATCTCGGCCTGCACGTCGGTATCCCGCGCCTTGCCGTCCACCTGGGCTTGCGTGGTCTGCGCACGGCTGCCGGCGGTGATCTTGGCGACTTCGATCGCCGTCTCCCGCTGGGATTGCGTCTGAATCGTGACCTTCTCGATCTCCGTCTCGCGCTCGATCTGCTTGGTTTCGATGACCTTGTCGCGCTCGGCAATCTCCTGCTTGGCCACCGCCATGACCTGCTTGGCTTCTTCCAGCTGGGCCTGCAACTGACGCGGATCCGGCTTCGCGCCATCCTCCTGCTTACGCAGTTCCGGCGGCTGCAACACCTTCAAGGCATCGGCCATCTCATCGCCAATCGGCCCGAGGTTCTTCAGCTTGACGATCATGGGGCCAAGAATAGGGAAGACCTGCGGATTGGCCGCCAGCACGTCGGCAAAGGCGCTGGCCGCCTGCCGTTCGTTCTCGTAGGACTGCCCCACGGAGATCGTAGTGGCGTGATCACCCTTCACGCTGTATTCGTCGTCGCCCTGTGGCTCCTGTCCAGGCGCGGCCAGCTGCACCGTCTTGGACTTGCCGTCAGGCAGCACGACTACCATCTCGCGGGACTCGTCCACCGTGGCTTCCATCACGTCTTCCACGATCTCGCCCACGCCACGAATCATGCCGTTGGAGGCGTCGGTAAAGTGGTACGTGCCCTTCTGGGCCTGCTCGTCGATCTTCTCCAGCGCCACGCCGGACTTGTCGTTGCGCTTCTGGGCGTTGGTCGGCAGGAAGTTGGAACCCGCCGCCGACTGGATCGCCCGGCGCCACTGCTCCGCGCTCATGGCGTAGGCGCTCAGATCGGCCGTCATGGGGTTGCGGATGGGCAGGGGAAGCAGCGCGCCGCCATTCTGGCCATCCAGATAGGGCTGAAACTGCAGCATGGCCACCGGCTCGTGAAGCGACTTCTTGAGTTCGTTTAGTTGGGCTGGTGTTGCACTGCCGGCGTAGCCCAGATATGGATTCTTCGTGATCGCCCCTAGCGCTTCCAGTTCGTTCGACAGCACCCAGCACATCGCCATATAGGGATCGCGCATGGCGCGGGTCATGCTCAGAATCACCCGCCGCGGCGTGCCGTTATCGTTCAGCCACAGGATCTTGCCGAAGCACGACCGGATGGGGATGGTCTTCCCCGCCCACTTAGTCTTCTTCAGGATCTCGACGCCGTTGGTGAGGTACTGAATAACCGAGGGGAAATCCACCGGGCGCTCGGCGAGCTTCTTGTAGCCCTTGACGGCCTTCTCGTCCGTAAACTGCTCCAGCGTCTTCCCATCGGGCATCTGGTAGAGGCACAGCACGCGCTCGCGTGTCTCGATCTTCCAGTATTCCGCCACCCGCACCATGTCATTCGCGGTCAGCCATCCGCCCGACTGGTTGATCAGGTCCGGGCTGAAGCTCTTGATCTCGGCCCAGGGGTAATCACGGGCGAAGTCTCCCCGGGTGATCTGCTCGAACACGAAGCACCGCCGCATGTCCGAGCTATCCGGCTTCATGCTGTTACGGTCAGGGAGCACGCTGTTCGGGTTGGGAATGGCCTCAACCCAGAGCTCCTTCTTGAAACTCCGCTCAGACACAAAGCGCATGTCCACACGCACCCAGCCAAACGAGCGCTGAACGGCATCCGCGTAGGCGGTGGAATAGGCCACTTGCGCGTTCGACCGATACTCGATCTCGCGCATCTTGTTCTCGTAGAGCCGAGCGGTCTTGTCGTTCGCGCCATTCCCGGTCGGGTTGAACTTCACTCCGCGAGGATTCGACCGAAACTCGTTGATTGGCTGGTTGAGATACTGGCCAAGCTCGTCGGTCACGATCACCGGACGGCCAGCCGCCTTGCGGGCGCTGCGATCGTCCGAGTCCCACGGGTCCAGCGCCACGTTCTTCATGTCCGTGTCGCCCTCATCGAGAATGGGCTGCCACACGGCCAGGTCAGCGTCGAAGGCGTCCTTCAGCTCTTTGATGAGGGCGTCTTCTGCGACCTTCGTCATCTCGGGTTTCTTCACTGCTGCACCTTCGGCTGAAGCAATTCCGCCATCTGTGGATAGACCGCGAGAATCAACGGCGTGGCGATCGGGGCCTTATCTGGCATCACCATGAACATGGCGAGCTTCTGCAGGCGCTCGGTATCGGCCGCGTCAAACGGCTCATGCTCGCGGCCCGCACGGGCGTCACGGTGGGCATCCAGCACGTCCTCCACCATCTGGCGCGTGATCGCGTCGTCATCGGACGGGTTACGAAACGAACGGTAGAGCCCAGTCGCCATTAGCCTCTCCACGCGCTAGGCGGGTGATACGGGGCCACCGCGGCTTCCTCAGCCGGGGGCAGCTTGTGGCGCACCGCTAAACCGCGGAAGGCGTCGGCGCCATGCGAGTACTTGTCGTGAACTGGTGTCTCGGTGAACATGTCCAGGCGGGCGTTATAGGACTTACGGTAGTGGCGGAGGCACTCAACCAACACGGGCGTCCTGGCCTCATCAAACCAGCACTTCGCAAGGAACAGCCGCGCCGCGTCGATACCATCAGCTAAACCCAGTGCCGGCAGGGGCGGCTGGAAGTTCAGGCCAAGGCTACGAGCGGTGTCCTTGCGGCTCTTGCCGGTGCCCATTTCGCGCACTGAAATGTCGTGCGGTGGGTAGTGCTTACCATACACGTAGCCGCGGTCAGCCAGCACCTTGACGTAGTGCGGAAAGCCCTCGCCAGACGCCTCGTAGTAGTCCACCACGCGGACCTCACCCGAACGGGCTGACTGCGAGAACACAATCGCCATGGCGTCATCCACGCCGAGATCCCAATCGGTATCCACTGGCAGTAACGGCTCGATCGGCACGCGTGTGATGCGATTAGTGGCCTTGACTGCCGCCATTTCCTTGGCGTAGTAGGCGCCTTTAATGGCGGCATCGACCGAGAGAAACCATTCCTGGTCAAACTCGTCCTGAGTCATCAGCCCTTGCGCGACAAGCCTGCGGTCATCCTCCATCGCCTGCTCAAGCAGTTGAATGGTGATGCCGTCCTCAGACGCTAACGACGCGTCAATGTCCTGCCATAAAGCGAAGTTTGCCTCATCGTTCTTGAACGCTTGGTGGGTCTGATAGAGGTGGTCTTTTCCCTTAATGGTGCCGAGGAAAATAGCGTAGCCGAGGTGATCACCCAGCGCCTTTGACAGCACCTCCGAGAAGATGTTGCGCGGCTGCTGGCTGTATTCGTCAAAGCTCAGACCCGAGAAGGCCGGGCCGCGCAGGGCGTCTGGATCATCCGCGCCGAACAGCTGTAGCTTATGCCCCGTGGGGTACTTAATCAGGAGCTCGGACTCGTTGATCTTGGTTCCCGGAATGTCGCGGGCGTAGTACTTCAGCTTGTCCCAGACCACCAGCTTGGCCTGGTTGCGGGCCGGCATGATATGCCCGTAGTGCCGACCGCCGGGAGGATTAATCAGCTCGCGCACCTGGGCGCTGGTCAGGTCCGGTTTGAGATACAGCAGCCGGCGCGACTCAAGCGCGTCATCCATCGCATACCGCTGGTGGTGGTTGATGACCGCGGTGGTCTTGCCCGCACGGCGATGCAGGACGATAGCCGAGAAGCGGCGCAGAGACGCGTGGAGACGCCTCGCCCAATTCCTAGGCTTGTAGGGCACGACGATTTCATCAACGGGCTGTTGCACGGCGAGCGCGCTACTCATCCGCGGCCTCGTTATCGCCTAACCAGCGGAACCGAATTTCGCCTCTATGCTCGATCTCCTGCTCCTGTTCTTTCGGCTTGTCCAGGGCGCGGTTCATGAGGTCCGTAAACGCCTGCACGGATGGGTCTTTCTCCCACACTTCCACCAGCGTGTATTCCGACTCACCAGAAAGCGCCTTATCAGCTTCCTCACTGGTCAGCTTCTTGAACTTGCCGGCCTTGTCGCGGCCGACCAAGTAGCTCAACCCCTTCGCATGGGCAATCTGGGCAGCCGTCAGGCCCTCCATCTCGCGCAGCACAATCTGGCGCAACGCCTCACGAGCGGCCTCTTTCGCTAGCGTGGGGGCGTATTTAACGCCCTTCTCTGGGCCTGAATTAGGCCGCGCGCCGCCGCGCTTACTCTTGGCCATTGTTCAAAGAGTTCATGGCAGCGACTGCATGTAGCCGGGATCCACACGATGGACGTGGGGCATTTTCTGGCCCAATTTCGCAAATGTGGCCTGCAAGTCGGCCGGCTGAATCCACCCGGATTCCAGCAACAACAGCGCATAAGCGAGGCTGTCGCGCTTGTCTCCCGCTGGCGTGGTGGTCGTGGCGTCAATCTCCGCGATGCTCAGCACGACCGGTTGTGGAGCCTGAATGCTGGCGTAGCGCTGCATGAACGCGACCAGGGTCTCGTGGGGCACCTTGTCGTCCTGCCAGGCGGGGGCGAGATGATCAGGGTCGAGAGCGTGCGCCTGGAGCCTGAGATCGAGCGCATCGGCGAGGTGTCCCTCGGCCACGGGGTAGTTCGGCTGCGCGATCACGTCGCCCTTGGCGTTGGTGCGGCCGGAGGCTTTCTGCTTACGCTGGTGGGCGGCTCGAGACTGCGTCAGAAGCGCGTGGACCTGAGCCGCGGTGTAATCCGAGAGGGCGATCTCGGTCATGCGCGGCCCGATTTCCACTCTTCAAATGTAGGCACGGGTACGGGCCACGCCCGAGACGGGGTGGGATTTTCAGGAAGGGCATTCCAGCGACGGATCAGCTCACACTCGAACTCGTACGCGCTGCGCTGGACGGCAGGCCGGATGTAGAAATCAAGCAGCTGTTCGTGGCGTGAGGTCTGCACCTACGCCTAATTGTGAGCGACTTACTATTTGATAGCTACTATCTGTTGCGCCGATGGTCCGCCTTTCTGCTCTATTTACGCAACACGCGGCAGGATCACCATGTCCACCCCGAGCACTTCGAAGGCGCGTAAGTAGGTGGACATCTTGGCGTCACTCCCCTGCAAGAGCCGGCAGACGGTGGCGCGGTTGGTCTGCATGAGGCGGGCGAGCTTGGCTTGAGACACCACACGCTCCGCCATCAGCTCATCGAGTTTGCCGGCGAGGATGATCAGTTCAGCCTGGGTGCGTTGGTCGTGGTTCATCCGTAAACCGCTCCCCTCTCAAGTACGACGCGGGCAACGGCGGCGTATACCAATCCAGTGACTCCCAGTGCGGAATCTGCCAATCGAGCGCGGTGTGGATCTGCGCCTCAATCGCCGGATCGTCTTTCACGACTTGCCCCCAGGCTTTGATCGCATCCTTGCGCGCTTCCTTGCGGGGATAGCGGCTGTAGAACGCCATGAAGCCTTGCGCGAGCTTCTGGGTGAGGTGGAGGAAGAGGGCCATCTA
>Ga0181338_1000093_pt1 | contig 20261 bp, 19 predicted proteins | sample Sp13VDMM110SD_FD_122168 | JGI IMG/M metagenome (GOLD analysis project Ga0181338, IMG submission 122168) | Freshwater viral communities from Lake Michigan, USA - Sp13.VD.MM110.S.D | ecosystem: Environmental > Aquatic > Freshwater > Lake | place: USA: Michigan | collected 2013-04-23
GGAATACATAGACCGAATCATCAACGATTCCAAAGAACAGGGTCGTTCGGCGGCGGATGCGGGAACTGACATCCATGCATCTATCCAAGGCTTCTATGAAAACAACCCGACAGGTAAGCACCAACAGAGTGTTGACGCCTGCGCCAAAGCAATCAAAGAACACTTTGGAAGTCCAATATGGATTTCCGAGCGCTCATTTGCACATGACCTCGGTTTTGGCGGTAAGTGCGACTTATTTTGCGCTGGCTCCCTTAACGCCGTCGTTGACATCAAAACCAAAGAGTTCACCGACCCCGCAAAGGTCGATGGGTATGACGAACACCTCATGCAACTCTCTGCTTACCGAGTCGGTTTAGGTATCCCCAAGGCACGCTGTGCCAACGTCTTTGTCTCTCGTAGTGTTCCTGACCTTGTTGTGGTCAAAGAGTGGAGCCTTGAAGACTTAGACCGTGGGTGGGAGATGTTCGTCAACCTGCTTCAATTCTGGCAACTTAAAAATTCACACAAGTAAGGAGTAAAAATGTTAAGTGAAGAAACCGTCAAACAAATCTTCTTCCAAAGCGACCGCCCTCGCAAAGACCCGCTTATGGCAGACGAGGTAGACATCATGCAGTTTGCACACAACATTGAGTTGCACCTTGCTGTGGAACACGCTCGAAAAGAACACGCCCGCTGTGTGAAGATTGTCAAAGACCTGAACCGCGCTGTTGGCGACAAATTAGAAACGCTTCGACCAGTGTAAAAAAAGCCCCCCGTGAGGGGGGCTAAAAGGAGAGTGGCAACTGCTCCTAAAAACTATTACTCGTCAGGGCGCTCTTTCAATAGACGCTTACCCAATTGGTATCCACCTAAAGTTAGAGCGCCAAGCGTTCCAGCACCCCGCGTTTTGGTCAACGCCTTGCCTGCTGGGGGTAGCATAGCCGCCGCAGAAGAACCCGCTTGCAACGCCTGCAAGACGCCCTCGCTGGTGTCTCCTTCTTTGAAGCGTTTCAGCGCATCCTGATAACTCATTACGCCAAGATAAGTAAGCCCGCCGCCAGTAATGGTTCGCGGGATAGCGCCCATCTTGGTGGATGCAACGCCAGTTCCTTCAAGCACGCGCCCTACGACGTTTGGTTGTTGATTTGCACGCGCCAATTTTCGTTGGGCAATTTCTGCTTCCATTTCAGCTTTAGTCAACGCACGTTGCAAAGGAGCCACCGCCTTTTTTTGGCTGGAAAGAATGTTTTGTCGTTCACCTGCCGCCGCACGCTCTTGACGCAGGCGCTCTAATTGTTCCTCGTGAGCCAATCGTTGTTGCTCTGCTATCCAACTTTGAGTCTCTTGTTGGATTTTTGTTTCATAGGCTTTACGCTCTAACTCAGCTTGGTTTGCTTGGGCTTGACGCTCTATTTCAGCTTGACGCTCGGCAACCGTAGTCGGAGGCAAAGCCAATTGCACGCCACCTTCGGTACGGGTCAGGCTGTAGTCACCCAAACCCAAATCAGATTGTTTTTGAATTGCCGCTGTGTTGGCATCAATAATTGCTTGACCACCGCGAGGGTTGTCCTTGCGCATATTAGCGGCTTGGTCAGCAAGAACGTCGGGGACGTCCTCACCCATAGCACGAACCCAATTGGACGCGCCAGAGGCTCCTGCTTTTGTCCGCGACGGTACTTCATCGGATACAGGGAGTGTTGACGATTCAATCGTCGGCGCATTTTTTGGCAATCCTCTCAAACGCTCCTGAGCCAAGCGTTGCTCGTTCTTGAGTCGCTCAAGTTCCATTTGATTTTGTCTATAAGTCTCTTCAAGGTTATACATACCTTGAGGAGCGACTTCTTGAAAATTACGACGAGCCAACTCTAACTTGTCTTGTGCAGATAAGTTTGCTTCAATTGCTCTGCTGGTATCAACCTTTGGAGATACTTTTGGGTCGGTAAACATAGGCAAAAACAAGTTTGCCGCCGCTCCAGCCAAAGCCGCTTTAGCTGGGTCAATTTCATCACCAGATGATTCTGGAGACACTGTTGTCGTTTCTTCAATTATTGCGGCTTCACGCGCCTTATCCGCTAAAGGTACGCCAACGGCAAATGGATTGTTGGGGTTTTCTTTTTGTTGTGAGCCTTGTGGCTGTTTTCCGCTTTCAAATTTTTCAATAAATTCAGCAATTTTTTCTGCTGAGTTTTCTGGAAATGGGTCACTGGTATTTTTTAAACCAAGATGTTCAGCCATTCCAATCTTGTAGTTGTCGCGGGCTTGTTCTGGGTTTTCTTCGCTTGCGGGGGTATATATATCAATAAAAGAATGGGGAGTGTTAATTCCTCTTTTTTGCTTTATTTGAATGTCGTTAATTAGCGCACCGCGACCGTAGTCGTAGTTTTCAAAAATGGCAAAACCTTTGTCATCAATACCAATTTGACCTTTATAGGTCACTCCTTTTGGGGGGCGAAGATTGCCGGGGTTGTTGTTGTACTCAGCTATTGTTGTCATGGTTATTCTCTTGAGAAAGTACCGTCAGAATTTCTCTTCCATCCAGCAGGCGGCTTACGTCCGTCGCCAGAGGATTGACTAGATTTTGAAGAAGCCTTCTTTGGCGAACTTCGCAACATATCCGCGTTCTTCTCACGCATATCATTGAGCGTTCGCACATAGTTCTTCTGAAGTTCTTTGAACTCTGGGTTGTTCTGCTGAAAGTATGTAAACGTCTTGTTGGGAAACTCGTCTTGATACTGAGACCACAACTCTGCGGCGCGGGCGTCGTAACGAGCGCGTTGAATCATTGCCTCTGACTTGAGCGCCAACACTTTGGCTGAGTCGGTAGGGAGGATACCAATAGCGGCGTACAACTGACCCTCTGCTTTGTCTGTTGCGCCCTCGCCCGGTGTTCTTGCCATCTTGCGCATCTCTGCCGTAATTGCAGATTGCTTTTGTTGGAACAATTGCAAAGCCTCAATGTCTTGTTTCGTCAATTGGTATTCTTTGTTACCTTGCAACGCAACGCGAACAGGCAAATTCAACGCTACCGTCATTGGCCCCGCCGTCACTGATGCGCCCTGCTCAATTGCACGCAAGATAGAGTCGCGCACGGTTGGGTTTTGCATCAAATTAAACGCTCTGGCGTTTGAGTCGGTCAGACTTAAAACGTCGGTAGCCAAAGCCTCCATGTTCATAGCATTCTCGCCACGCGCCAGAACCGAGTTTCCACGCACTTCAGCCGCTTTAGCGCGGTCTTTTTGCGTTTCAGTTTTTCCTGAAGCATCAATCTCAATTTCGGATTCTCTTTTCTTTTTCTCAATATCTATTTCAAGTTGTTTTCTAGCTTTCTCCTCTTCCAACTGGGTTGGAGTTTTAGCGCGAGGAATTGGTAATTCCGCAACTTCACTTGCTGGCAATGCCCCGCCGACTGTTGATGTCCCGCCGACTGTTGATGTTCCAACTGTTGACGGTTTTCCATCTGCTTGCGATGTTCCACTTGTTGACAATTTTCCGTCAACTGGTTTTGGCGTAATCTTACGACCGCCAACCTGCTCAGACTCAAGCCAACCCATTCGGTCATAGAAGTCAAGCAACTTGTTCTCGTCGCCATCAGTGAAATATTGCGCCATTGCGGTTTCATATTTTGCGTATTCGCGTGCATTCATTTCTCGCTCTGTGCGCAAACCACGAGGGATAACCTTACGCTTTTCAGAAGATTTTTTGAAATCAAGGTCTTCTTGAGCAATACGATTTTTCTCTTCTTCATTTTGAGACTTGCGCATCTCTTGAAGGAAAGGTAGCAACTTTGGAGCGCCGCGACTTGCAACAGCCAATAATTCATCAGTGACTGGAATACGCCCTGACCGAACACCTGCAATAACTTGCTGTTGACCTGATTGGGTTGTCAAATCGACTGGGGATGCTGTGCCGGGGACTCTTGGAGCGCCATTCTGAGACATCACCGCACCACCCGCAGGAGCAGGTGCGGTGGTAGATGCCCCAGTTTTTGGCCCACCCAAATACGCGCTCATTATTTGGTCGCCAGTTAATTGTTGGCGAAACTCTTGCTCTTTTGCAAGAAGTTCCATTTCCAATTTTTGGTTTTCTCTATCAAGGAGTAACTCGCGCTCTGCGGCGGCTCCAGCACCTTCTGCGGCATTACCCAAGGACTCACCAAAAGAACCCGTCTTGGTTGGTTTTAAGAAGCCTGCGGCGGTTTGCATCAAGACAGGGTCAAACATCCTGTTCTTGCGAACATCTAAACTCTGGCGCATACGCACTAATGCGGCGTTCATTGCCTCACGTTGGTCGCCAAGGTCATCAACGATTGACTCTTTTAAGCCAGTTGGTTTTGATGAACTTATCTTTTCGAGGTTTTCAGCCTGCACTGCGTTTGGGTCAAATTTCCCACCCGCTTGTACTGGCGGTGATTTGTTTTGCGCAGAAACTTGGTTCAAGCCGCCTGTTGGATTTGCCATTCCTTACCTCACTAAGTAGCCATCGGCATCGTAAAAATTTCCGTTGCCATCGTGATATTCTGAACCAGTTGGAGCCATCCCGCCATCAGCAAGGCGCACACCACCGCCGCTGGCTTTGCGAATTGGGCCGCCCTCTTTTCTTTTTGGCGTCATGGCTTCATAGTAAGCGTCCATAGAGGATTTATTCGGAAACAACGAAGCAATCAATGAACCCAAACCAGCAATCTGCGACAGCGGGCTGTTGGAGTAACCTTCAGAGCCAGTCGCCTGCGTGGTTGTACCCATAGGCATTTGGTAGCCTTGGAGCAACTTGGCAAACTGCTGAGTCTGAGCCATTGGGTAGTCGAGCAACTTCTGGCCTTGAGCCTGCTGTTGAGCGCCGTAGTCGGACATGGTTTTTAAACCCGCTGTACCTAACTGCTGTTGCTCTTGACCCAAGTTGGTAAAGCCCTGCCAAGCAGACAAAGCGCGAGACAAGTCCGTCTGAGCCTGCGTGCCAGCCTGTGTATAACCTTGTTGAAGGGCTTGCATTTGCTTACCCAGCAAGTCGGACTGGATGTCGCGCAAAGCGTTGCCAGTGACTTGAGACTGACGGCGTGACCCAAACTGACCAGAGCCAACAGCCGCCGCACCAAGGTTGGGCAGGATGTTTTCTTGCACGTTGCGATTGGTCAGGCGACCCATCTCATCCACCACACTTGAGGTGTAGGGGTTCATGTAGTCAGCAATGACGTCAGGAACGGTCGTAGAGCCTGCCTCGCCTAGCAATTGAGAAGCCGCACCCAATGAGCCTGCGCCAGCAAACGCAACGTCTGGAGCCATTTGGAAGGCTTGCTGTTGCAATGGGCTAAAACCAGCAATACCACCCTGCTGGACGGCGTTCTGACCTAAATTGGCAATGTCTTGAAGGTAGTTCGTGTAAAACTCTGGAGCCGTCTGTTGGGCTTCCGTCGTCTTGGTAATTGAGGGTAATGGGTCACCCTGAAATAAGCCAGCCATTATCTCGCTCCTTTAAGGTATGAGGTCAGCGCCTTTGTCTTTGGCGGTATCTTGTTGATAGGTGCAGAGCGCTTGTGGGCGCGGATGCCCTCACGGAACTTGTCCAAAGCCTGTGCGCCTGCCTTTGTTGAGCCGTTGCCAATCTGAGCAACAGTCTCGGCGTCAATCACATACTCGCCATCCGCAAGCATAGCTGGAATGTCATCAGACTGTCCATCGCCCTCTCCATGCACGGCAGAGCCACGGCGGAAATCCATGCGCCCCTCAACCATTGGAACATTGGAAGCGTGCGGCAAGCCACCCTTGCGCATCGGAGGAGCCATGCCCTGCTGTTGAGGCATGATGCCCTGCTGTGGCATACCCTGCGGCGCTTGTTGCTTCATCTGTGGAGGAGCCTGTTGTGGCAGTCCTTGCTGTTGCGTTTGCTGAGGCGACTGTTGTTGACCAATTTGAGGCATCATCTCAGGGGGATTCATTGGGGGCTGTGGGCGCATACCCAAGTTTGCCAAGATGTCCGCAGGTTGACCAAACGTGTAGTACGAAGCCACAGGAGTAGCCATTGAGGAAAGACCGCCAGAGGCCATCTTTGGCTCTTCGGCGGGTTCTTCAGCGGCAACTTCCTCGTAGCCGTAGTCGCCTTCGCGCACGGGGTTGAAGCCGGGGGCGTTCAGGTTGCGCAACAACTCCTCGTTCGGAGCGTAGTCACCACCACCTGTGCCGTAGTCTTCGTATCCAACAAACTTGGTTGGGCCAATCCCAAAGTCCGTAGTGCGTGGGTTGATGACACCCACCTTGGACATATCCAAGCCTTGGTTTTGATTTTCACCGCCACCAAAATCAGAACCCAGCAAAGTGGCAACCAACGCGCCAGCACCAGCCGCACCTGCGGTCGTACCAAGTGCGCCAGTAATGCCGCTTAATGCATCGCTACCTAGTTTGGTTGCGCCCGTAAAGCCTTTTGTAAGCGCACTACCAAGGTCGTTATACCAAGAGCGATTACCGCCACCAGCAGATGTGAGGTCTTCATCAACCTCGGCGGCGCGATACCACTCTCCGTTTTTGTACACATTCCCTAATGAGTCAGTGCTGTAATAATCGTCTTCAGGTTCTGGCGAATACACAGCGTCAGAATTGACGTTGGTAATTTGTCCGTCGTCAGTAGAGTACAGGTACTCGTCTGTCATCATGTCGTAGGTAAAGCGACCAATGGTGTATGTGCCATCTCCATTGTCAACAGCACCTTCAGGCATATAACCACCGTCCGCCATATGAGCGACTCCGCCTTGTTTCATCATGGTAATCAAGCCTCCGCGCTTGTAATCGTCTAAATAACTTAAATCAGGCTCAATATACGCTGGCGGCTCTTCATAGTAACCAAAATCATAATCGGTGTAGTCTGTATTGTCGCCACTGAATAGGTCGTAGTCTTCTTCAACAATGTCTTCTGGCACTTCTGCGGCGCGGTACAACTCGTACTCACCACTCTCGCCTTGCATATAAATATTACCTAAACTATCTTCAAAATATTCAGGCTCATAAGGTGTTTCAGTAAACGCTTCGCCATCATCCTCAACTTCAGCGGCACGATATAAGTCATACCCGCCATCAGCAGTTGAAATGTAAATATTGCCGTACCCGTCGTCAAAATACTGGGGTTCAAAAGCAGGCTCTTCTGGGTCTAGCGCCGCTATCTGGTCATTTCCTAATCCATAAACTACGTCTTTAGAAACTAAATTACCGCCTCCAGTTGGGTCTTCGCCAAAAGCGCCATAGTCCTTTTCGGTTGGTTTAAATTGGTCAAAATTTTCATCTGGTTTTAGAGGAGACGTTTCAACATCTTCTGGCGCTTCAGCGGCGCGATACAAAACCTCAGTACCGTCAGGCATTACTTTATAAATATTGCCTTTTTCATCCGTTATAAATTCATCATCAACAGGCTTTTCAGCTTTTTGAACTAAAACCTCAGAGCCATCAGGCATAACTTTGTAAAGATTTCCATCTTTATCGGTTATTAATTCATCTTCAACTGGAGGCTTTACAGCGCTATTTGCTAGTTTTTCGGCGGCTTGTTCGGCGGCTTTTTTATCAGCAATTTGTTTAGCGGTCTCCGCTTTTTTTCTTGCGGCATTTGTAACAACGCTAGTAGGCGCAGAGGCTTTTATTGCCGCCTTTTCAGCGGCAACTTGCGCTGGAGGCTTGGAAACATTTGGCTTTGAACTGAACTTATCCATCAGCAACTTTGTACCAGCACCAAGCGCCGCGCCAGAAAGAGCGTTCACCACTTTACTGGTGGTTGAGTTTGGGTTGGTTGTTTTAGGCTTAACCGTTTGCTTGGGTACTGTTGACGGTGACGAGGTAATGCTCGTGGGCGTCTTTGATGTGGTGCTGGTAACAGCAGGCTTAGAGCCAGTAGTTGACGTCAAACTTGTTTGGGGTGCGCCTGTCGATGTTGTAATAGATGGGCTTGAACCGCCAGACGTAATACTAGACGAGCCACCAGAGGTCGATGAGCCACCAGAAATGGTTGGCGCTTTGTTTACGCCTTGAATGACGCTACTCAACGGTGCGCGGTTAAGCGCCCTTGCTTCAGGGATTTGTCTGTTTGAGGTGCGTTTTTTTAGAATAGCCATGTCTTATCCTGTCTTCTTAACTTGCGAAGTCAATCCTGCAATGTTCTGAACTGGAGTCAACTTTGCGTTTTTGTCCAGCCGCTTTGGCGGCGCAGAAGGCGTCAATTGGGCGGTCTTCATTGGCTCGGCTCGTTGAATTGGAATAAGTTTAGACACGTCCATTCGTTGAGGAGGAGGCGTCCTTGTTGCTTTAGCCGCCTGCAACCCGCCAGTAGGGCGCGGAACAGGGCGTGGAGCAGGGCGCAAAGCAGGCTTTGTACCTTGCCTCAATGTCGATTTCAAAATATTGCCAGTGGTTGCAATCAAAGGCTTGGTGAAATCAGTTAACTTCAAGCCTTGAGACTCAGCCATTTTTTGGTCAGGCGTTTTTTCAGCCATTGCGTTCAAGCCACCAGTAGGTGTCTCCGTTGGCTTCAAGCCTTGCGTCAGCAATTCATTAGATACAGGAGCCTCGGCAATTACTGGAGGCGCAATGCTCGTTGGCGGCTCATCTCCAATAGCTGACAAGTCAACAGGAGGAGTCTCAGGCATGGAAGGCGCAGACATAGAAGCCAATGCGCCTTGTGGCTCTGCGGCGCTAATATTCTCTTCTGGAACCTCTTGAGCAATATCAATAACGCTTTCAGGTACTTCATTGGTTGCTTGCAAAAGGTTTGGCTTTTGTTCAAACATTTGCTCAATGCCAGCCAATTCAGAAAAGTTATCAACAGTTTCACCTTGAGGCGCTTGAGCCAACTCAGTATCTGGCAAGACAGGAATATCAGATACGGCTCTTTCGCCAGTGTAAGAAGAGGACGCATTGTTGATGTCTTTTGTTTCGTCAGATTCATTCAATACGTTTGCAACGTCAAATGTGCCTGCGTCATTGTCTACGCCAATATCAGACAACTGAACTTCAGAAACCACGCTGTTAGGTATACCAGCGCCAACGGTTGCCACGTCAATTGGCTCACCTTCTTTGTCTTTCTCATTCCACTTAATTGCAACATTTTTGAACTGCTCATCAATTGTCTCGTTAAGTTCACGAGCGCCATAGTCAATACCAGAGCCAACAGCACTGTTTGTGAATGATGTAGCAAAGTCGCCTCGACCAGTAACCTCAGATGTAACGCCCGCAGAGAACGCTCTTGTACCTGCGTTGTACACAGCGGTTGCGTCTTGCAAGTCCAAACCACTTTCCATAGCCAAGTCAATTACGTCAGGTTTGACGTAGCTTGCAACTTCACTTACGCCGCCAGAAACCATACCTCCAGTAAAGCCACCAGCAAAACCGTCATCAAAACTGCCGCCTTTGATTTCAGCAACAGTACCGTTGACCAATCCCTTGCTGATTGAATTGCTGGCAACTTGTGAGAATGTTTCGTTAAAACCAGCCTCAATGAATGATGAGGACACAGTAGAAGAGATTGCGCTTCCAACTTGAGGGGCAAAGTACGCAGTACCAGCCGAAAGGGCAATGTCCTCAAGGTCGCCGCCTCGCGCCGCAGTAACTGCCGCCATTGTGACGGCTGGCGGGATACCTACAAAACTGCCAGCAACAGACAGCAGTGTTGGAAGTGGGTCATCAATAACCGCTTGAACTGTATCGCCAACCTTTTCAACAACTGTTTCAACAACGTCGCCAACAGTTTCGACGACGTCACCGACAGCGTCAACGACCGTATTGACAACACTGGTAACTGCGCTAACTACTGCACTCATGTTATTCCCTTTCAGCCCGCTTTGGCCCTAACTTGACCGTCACGCGAAAACCGTTGTTGGTTTTTTCGGCACGATACCCCATGCCTTCTTGCGGAGGGTTGCGAGATATAGCCTTAAAAATGTTCATAATTGTTGGGTCTTCAAACTCGCTCACAAGCGTGTCAAAACCCATCTTGTATGCGGCTTGAATGAAGGCGTATGAGTTTTCTAAGTAATTGCGGGCAGTGTCTGCGTTCAATGCACGGAACACACCAACACGACCTTCGGCGTTGTGAATGATGAAAAGGGTGTTGCCGTCGCGAACGATAGACGTGCCTTCCATATTCATCTCTTTCACAAGCGCCGCATAAATTGTGGACGCAGGATGTGGAGACTTGGTCTCCTGAGCCGCAATCATCACAATTGCTTCCTGACTCAGTTGCTTCTTTTTGCTATCGACCAGCATCACATCCCCTTAAAAATTGCGGCGGAATAGATGTTCCCCATCCCAGCCGCCAGACTCATTATCAGACCATCAGGTGGTGTTGTCGATTCCGAAAGGAATACCGAAACGGTTTCAGTTCGGTTTTCAATCGCTAGAACATCCCCAGACTTGATGTCATTCAAAAGTAAAAGTGTCTCAAGCAGTCCACTGCTACCCATCGTATGACCAATCTTTTGTTTATACGAGGTTGCAACGAATGCTTTTAGCGTTTGGGTCAAAGCGTTCTTTTCAGCTTTGTTGTTGGACGCCGTTCCAGTGCCGTGGGTTTTGACTATTTTAATCTCATCAGGGGAAATATTGCCATAATGCATTGCGCCTTCCATAGCCTTGATGAAGCCCTCACCATCCTCACACTGCCCAATTGCGTTTGTAGAGCGTTCTGAGGCGCTATACGCCCCTACCAGACGGGCATGGGGCTTGATGTGTTGATTAGCCACAACCTTGCGAGACTCAAACACCGCCAAAGCCGCGCCCTGCCCTACGCGAAAGCCAAAGTTGGTCGAATCGAAAGCGGATGGCTTTATGCCTTCTTGCTCTTGCTTTTCGGTCAACACAGCCTTGGAGTCGCCAAAGAACTCAAGCACCGCGTTGGAGACACCATCCTCAACTGTCAGGACAATGACGCGGTCGTAGTCGTAGAACTGAATAAGGTTCTGCACATCCATCATCACTTTGAGGCTTGAAGCGCAGGCGCTGGCATCGGTGGTGACCATGTCCATGTCTCCGAACGACTGAGCAATGCGACCCGCATAGACCTGCGTCAACGTGAATGGCAGGAACTTGTAGGTGTAGGTCAGGCGAGAGTTATAGGCTCTCTGACCGATGCCAGCAAAGTGTGCGTTGCCACCAGCAAGGATGAACGCCGTCTTGCCAACGGGGTTCTCGCGCAAGTGGGTGACCAATTCAGGGTCAAGAACCTTTTCCGCCAGTTTGTGGGGAACGTAGACCAGACCAGACTTGGCTCGGTTGTAGGTGTCTGGGAACCAGTTCACCTTCTGTGGGTAGATGATGTCGTCAAAGAGTTCGACGTTGTCAGTAGAAGCAGTTCGGTAGTGCGTGAGGTAAATCATTTACACACCTCAACAACTTCTTCCATAGAGACTGGCTCTTTGGTTTTGTTTGCCATTACAAGGTCGTGCAATTCCTGCACAGACGCAGGCGTCCACTCTTTGCTCACCTCATCAGCGATACCATAGAGTTCGTCAAAATACATAAGCATGACCAACCCATCAAGGCTGTCCAAACCAATGTCTACAAAGACGTCTTCCATCGACTCTGCGATGGTTACTTTGGCGTGGGCGGGTCGAGCCACCTTTGCCACATAGTTAAAGATTTCCAAGAAGTTCATGTTGCCGTTTCCTCAGTAGGTTGATTGACTGCTCCGACTAGTGCTGATGCCCAGTCTTGCCAGTTCTCATAGATGTAGGGGCCGGGGATACCCTCGTTCGTAAAAACGTCGATAGCCTTTAAACCTGCCGCCCACTGCTTCCACTCCTCTTCGGGAGTGTTTTGTGATAGCTGTTGCGCCGCATACGCCTCGCACATAAGACTCGTCCAAGAGTTCCATGTGTGATACCGAGGGTCGTATACAAGCGCAATTGCCATATTAAGTACCGAAAGGTCTGACGTCTCCCAAGGTGACGCTCAACAGCACCTTACCCATTTGATAGTTACCCCCGCTCACGTTGCTTCTAAAGCGCAAGCGAATCTCACGCCGTTGCTGGCGCATATCAATCTTGCCTGTATCTGGGTCAAACGGGTACTCTTGCGAGGGAACATCTGAAGACTGAGCGTAGGGTCGACCAGTGACCTGCAAGGTCATCTCACCCTCTTGGATGAAGTCAGGTTCGACACGCTCCAAGTTGACCCAGAAGTTCTCGCCAACAGGAGACGTCTGGGCAGGCCCGCCAGCCACAAAACCCAAATCGCTGGTTTGGAAGTAGCTATCAATTGCGTTAGAGGATTCAAAGATAACCTCGTCAGTACCAATCTCGTGTTGCCACAGGGTAACCCTGCCTGCGGTTGTATTGAACGTCACAGGGACGGTTGCAGACGCGGTGGCTGGCTTATCTAAAGTGACAGTGAAGTAGCCTGCGGTAGCGCTTGGTGCAATTGCAATCACAACCGAGATATCGGTGATGCCAGCGCCAATGACTTGCTGACCCAACAACACTAAGTTGGTCTGAGGTATTTCAATATTTGCACTTGCATTTACTGTAGTTGCTGTTGTTGAAAAAACTTCAGTCAACTCACTCAGGGTTGCACCAGCATTGATGGGGTAATGGAATACTTGCGAAAAGAATCCAGCAGTTCGGTACGCGCCCAAAGCCCCACCAGCGTCATACCAACAGTCTTCGCGAATGTTGTAGATGATGCAGTCGTTGCACTCCTCGGAATCACCAGAGGGGAAGAACCACCAGATTTCGCCAAAGCGAGGAACCTTATTGGCATACACCTTCTGTTGTTGAGCATAGTTCAAATTGTCAAAGAAATAGTTTTGATTAAACGTGTTTTTGATTTCCTTGACCACACCGTTGTACAGCAAGAAGCGGTCAACGCCAATCCAATAGTAGATGCCGTCGTACTCAATGACGCACTGGCTTGACATGATGGATGATTGACTGGAAATGATGTCATAGCGCCAGTAGAACGTCTGCGGTGAACCTGCAACCGTCACGGTGGTGGGTGTGTAGCTGACGCGAATCAGTGAATCCAGCGACCAGAACAAACCAGAAGGCGCGTTAGAGCCGCCGCGCACTGGAAGACCTTTGACAATCTTTGTGGAGGCTACGTTGACCTCGTTAGCGTCTGCTCCGTTCCAATCAAATGGATTTCCAGCAACGCAATTCTTGATAAGACCGTTGTCACCATAGACAAAGACATAGGGGTGAAGCACCACTACACCACCAGCAACTTCAATTATGTCGCCTGTTGGTGTTGCGCCAGCAGTGTCTGTGAGTGGAGACAAAACCGTTCCAGCAATGTTTCCAGCCAAGACAGGAGTGTTGACGGTTTGGTCAATCTGCGCCAAGTTCTGACCGGGGTGCGCCAACAACAATTGATTACCAGAGCCTTGAGCGTCAAACGTGGAATCAAACTGCCACAGGTTCAAATCACTGGCTGTGAAGCCACTGTTGATGGTTGCCACCTTGATTGAAAATCCACTGCCTGTACCACCAATGCTTGCCGCAGTGGCGCTCAAGGTGTTACCAACCACATACCCATTACCAGCGGTCGTCAGGGTTACTGTGGTCACAGACCCACCAGACACCACAATTGTCGCCTTGGCTCCAGAACCTGAGCCGCCTGTGAGCGTGACGTTTGTATACGTCCCGTTGGTGTACAGCGTTCCACCCACCAAGGTGTTCAGCGTCAAAACCAAGCCCGTAAAAGTGAATTGGTTTACACCAGAACCAATACCAAGGTTGTTGATATTGACAACCTCAAGACTGTTGTTGTAGCCATTGAAGACTTGATTGTTGCCGTCTGTAGAGTTGACATAAATGCCACGAGAGTAGCCATTTGCGTCAGTTGTGATGGAGCGGTAGCCACCAATCTTGCGGGGACGTCCACGTTGAAAACGCACCCAAAGTGCGTCTGTATAGAAGTTCATATCGAAAATTGTGCCGTCCCGCTGGACGCCCGGCAACGTGTCGATAGTGAAAACCTTCTTGACCATCAGAACGCTCCGCCAGAAACACCACCTGTAAAGTTACCTGTTCCAACAATTGCCAACCCAGTTGCTGATAGCGTGGAGCGCAACACACCAAGAATCGCATGGTTAAATTCGCCCGAAGCGGCGCGATAAATACCCGTAGTTGGCTCAGAGGCAAAGTTTAAAGATGGGTTAGAAACCGTACCGTTGAGCAAACTGATGGCTGAAGAACCCGCCAACACGGTGTTGGCATTTAATAAGTTTACAGAGTCACAAATCAGCGTGGCTTGGTTACCTGCGGCAATCGTAGCCGTTGATGCTCCACCAACCCCTGTGCTTAGGGTAAGCGTAAATGCGCCAGCAGTCGTTGCGTTTTGAACGTAATAGACCTGCACCGTAGGGGGAACAATAACAGTCACGTTGCCACTCAGGGTTCCTGTGAATTTTTGAATGACGTTTGACGCTTCTGTTGCGGTCAGCGTAACAGTCCCAGAGGTCACCGCCTTGGTCAGTTGAGTAAAAGCAAATTGCGTGTTTTTTCCCAAGCCTACGGTATAGAAGGTAGTGCCACTGCAAACAATAATTGCAGAGTCAGAGGGTTGGAAAATTAAAGATGCGGAACCGTTGATGGTGTCACCACCAGTACCTGACACAGTCAATGCACCAGTTCCGCCGTTACGCAGGAACATGAACCAATTGTCGGCAAGAGTAGATGCGCTTGACAGCGTCAAAGTACCTGCACCGCCTGTCCACACATAAGTGTTGGAGCGATCAGACGCCAATGCGGTGTAGTTTGAAGAGAAGGTGGTTACTGGTTGGCTTTGGTTTAGCGTCTGACCAATCGCCAACAAACCATATCCAGCAAGGGTTGCGGCGTCAGCACCAGAGGAGCCAATACCAAAAGCAATGATTCCCCAAGTGCCTGCGGTGGTTGCATTGGTGACAATGTAGATGTACTGGGCTTCGCCTGCGGCAACCGTGACAATGGTGTTTGCGCCTGTGTAGTCTTTGACAGTTACCGCAACAGCGCCGACGTTACGAATCAGGGCGTCTTGACCAACCGATGCTTGGTTGGCAGGGGGCATCCACAATTCGTTTGCGGTGGTGGTGGTCGACACCTCCATGATGCGGGCGGCGGCGTCGTCAGTGGATGTGCCGTTGATGGGCCATTCCAACTGCAAGTCAGTCGTCAGAATGATGCGGCGATACGAAACGTCTGTCGGTTGGACGACGTTGCCTGTGAAGGGTGAATTGAAACTCATAATCAGGTATCCAATACAGTTGCTTGACGGTCACCAATGCGCTGGACATCCTCAGCCTTTAAGGTTTGGATGATGAGGTCGTAGTTCTGTTGCCACATAGGCATACGCTCATCGTTCTTGACGTATGGCATAGCCTGCAACAACGACCCATACAGCAAAGCCTGCGGAGCGTAGATGGTGAACCAATTGGTTTGGTTGGAAGAATCAAGCGGTTGAAGCCGCTCGTAGTACAGAACCTCATACTCATACGCCAAAGCAGGCGAAGGGGCAACAAGCCAATGGGTGTAGTCGTAATCCCCGTAATAAGCAGGCGCACCAGTCGTTGTGGCGTCTGGGTTGTACTCGCGTAGGTACTCGTACTTACGAAGCAGTACAGGTTGTTTTTGACCCGCTACGGTGACGTTCATGGAGACCGTCTTGTGCCAACGAGCAGGCTTATCAATGATAGGCTGACCTATCACCATATTGGAGGTTTGAACTGTCAGGTTACCAAGAAACTTGATTTGGCTGGCGATGATTTGCTCTGCCAGCATAATGAACAACGGAATCTTGGCAAGAGTATCCGCATCAGTACGGTCAAGGTAAGACTGAATGTTTTCGACCAAAGAGTCGTAAGTCATTACCGATGCGGTTGCCATGTTTACCCCACGTTTCGTTCAAAATGTGGACAATCCACCAGTGATTTAAAATTGCCGCCCCAACGGTTTTTGGGGTTCAAAGTCTCCCAATAAGCGCCCAGCGGCGCAAGGATGTCCTTGTCCCAGATTATCTTCCCATCCTTGAAGAAATTCAAGTCGATAGCACAGCGTTTGAGGTGGATAGAGTTCATGGTCTTTGAGCGACCAGTCTTGAAGTAGATAGCCTGTTGCTCAGGGGTACGGGCAAGTTCCCCGCCAGTGACCACAAAACCCTGCTCTGTGGCGTACTGAATCAGTTTGCAGGCGTCCAACAAGAATGCGGCTTGCTCGGTGCTTAGGCTCATTTTTTACCTCGCATATCAGCAATTTTTTCAACCGTGCGGCCTCCAAAATAGGCCCCCATAATGAGCATCCCCCAATTTCCCAGCAGGGTGACGTAAGACTCATTGGCGTTGTAACCATAGGCAGACATCATGGCAAAAAGAAAATAGCCTAGAAAGATGGCTATGAGAGACATAGGACGGATATTCTTGGACAACCAAGAGTCAGACCCCATGTCAGATTTCCAGCGGTCTGAGACGTTGTCATCCTCGTTTTTGGCGGCATCGGCAAACAATTGAAGTTCAGCCAGTTCCATCTTGGCTTTTTCAATGCCTAGTTCAAGCAGGCGCTCCTCATGCTCAAATTGCAATTGGCGCAACTTAGAAACATCTTCAGGCGTAGGAGCGTCAGGAATCTTCACCCCAAGGGTGTTCTCAACTACCTCTTTGCCTTTTGCTTGAATCGCAGAAGACAAAAGACCCAGACCATTCTGAGCCAATGTACCAAGGAGTGATGCAACTATTGGAATCATCATTTGCCTTTCATTTTTTCGTAAATGACAGCGATGTCTTGCCTGTTGTGCATGATGTCATCACGGTTCTTTTGAATTTCTTTTTCTAAGTCCTGACGGAGTTTTTCTCTCGCCAACTCAGCGCCCGTGTTGGTGGCTTGTTTGTTGTCACTGGTAACAACCAGACTGATTTTGTTGTTCAGCACTGTGACCTCGTGCGACAGGTGGGAGAGTGAGTTCATCAAGTACACCACGCAGGTAAACAAGATTGGCAGAATGGCAAAAGCCACTTTTTCAATGAGTGCGTGCTTTGAAGATTCTTCAGCCATTTAAAGCCCCAAAACTTTCTTGACAAACTCGGCGGCAACGCCGGGGCCAAGCAACACCAAGACAATCACCGCATAAAGCAGATATTCAATCTTGGTCATGCGCTTGGAGCCATCGTCAAAACGCGCTTGGATACCCTCGTATCTCTGAGCGCAGATTGCCTCGTGGATGCTCAATCGCTTGTCAGTCTCATTGGCAAGTTCGTGAACATCTTCCATTATTCAGTTGCCTTTGGCTCCTCAACTGCTGGTTGCACTTGGCTCTTGGCTTCGTTTTGCAGACCATCAATCAGTTGAAAAACTTCCTGATATGGGCGTGTACCGAGGTAGCCCAAAACAGCGTTGATAAGTTGAGTTGAAAGCGTAATCTTGTCCATTTTTTATCCTTGAGTGGTTGAAGTAGTTGCCGTGTCAGCAGGTGCTGGCGCTTCAATGATAACTTCAGCAACTGTTGGCGTTACAAATTCAACCCAAGACAATGTAGGCTCATCCCAAGAATAGCGTTTAGGCGGTTCGCCTGTGCCAGCATCAGTAGGCATTGGAGTTGGCGCAGACCATTGACAGGCTTCCTCTACCAATATCCAACTTGGATAGGGTTGCGGTGGAATAAACGCATCCCGTTGCTCGTCATAGGTGTAGCCGATACCAGCGTAGTTCTTACGCAATGGTCGTCCTTCTGGATGCTGACCACCGTGGGTGTTGTATGAGGTTTGCACCCAACCATGACCAAAGATGCCAGAGTCAATGACATCTTGTTCGGCAACGATTACCTGAACTACTATTCCGTTTTCTACTTTTGCAAAGTGTGACATTTGTTTCTCCTTATGCCGTGTATGAGCCTGAACTGTTGTAAGTCAGAATTGTTCTTGTTCCGCTAGTTGTGACTGTGGGCGAGCCTGTGGTTGTTCCTGAATAGTTCGCTGTTGGGATAGACAAAATTACAACACCAGAACCGCCTGCTTTTGTAGTGCCGGGGTTGTTTGCCGAGCCACCTGCACCACCACCAGTGTTTGCGGTTCCATTTTGTCCCCCCGCACCACCACCATTACCATTACCACCACCACCAGCACCGCCAGAAGCTACGCCGTAAGCATCGGTTTGGTTTCCTCCACCACCACCGCCAGCATAAGTGACAGATGACCCTGTAATAGAAGAAGCCGTACCAGCACCACCAGCACCGCCAATAGTGGTTGTTCCTGTTGCGCCAGCGGCAGAAGCTCCGCCACCGCCACCTGTGCCGTGCGCTCCAGATTGAGCCCCACCTGTGCCACCAGAATTTCCTTGAGATGGACTTGTTGACGGTGTATTACCCGCACCACCAGCACCAGCACCATAACAACCGCCACCCCCAGAACCACCAGAGTTTCCAGTTTGACCCGCACCCGGGCCACCACCACCGCCACCGCCACCAGTAGAAGTTATGGTGGAAAAAACCGAATCACTACCGTTATTGCCTTTTCCCGATGTGGTTCTTGCCGCACCTCCAGCGCCTACAGTTATGGTGTATGTAGTTCCCTTAACAAGGGAAATTGCTGAACCTGTTCTAAACCCCCCAGCACCACCAGCGCCTGATGCCCCATCACTGTACCCGCCGCCGCCGCCACCAGCAACAACTAAATATTCAACAAATCCACCAGTTAAAGACCCGCTAGAAGTAAATGTGTGAATAGTGTTGCCACCAGAAGATGTGACTGTGCCGCCAGTAAATGCTTGTGAGCCAGCGTAAGAGATGATGACTACGCCTGAGCCACCAGCCGCACCATTACCACCATTTGGGCCACCGCCAGAACCACCACCGCCACCACCGCCAGTGTTTGCTGTTCCAGCAACTCCAGTTCCCGCAGAAAAAGTCCCTGAATTGCCGCCGCCGCCAGTTCCTCCAGAGGAAAATGTAAGGTCTGAACCGCCGCCGCCGCCTCCACCGTAGGTTACAGAAGACCCGCTGATAGAGGAAGCTAGTCCATTACCGCCAGCGCCTGTTCCAGTGTTCTTGCCAGTAGCGCCAACAGCAGATGCGCCGCCGCCGCCGCCGCCGCCTAATGGTGAGGTAGCGACTCCATTTCCACCAGCAAAGCCTTGTCCAGATGTTGCCGCCCCTCCAGTACCTGCTGGACTTCCGCCACCAGCACGACCTGAGCCACCCCCGCCAGAACCACCAGTTAAACCATTATTTGGAGTACCGCCACCACTCATTGCAGTGCCGCCACCACCACCACCAACAGCGGCAGTCGAGACTATGCCCCATGCTGAATTACCGCCGCTTGTTCCATTTGCATTAACACCTGCTGTGGCTCCTGTTCCACCCGCCCCTACTGTTACGGTATAAATTGAATTTGTATCAATTACAACTCCAGTACCAGTAAGGAACCCGCCTGCGCCACCACCACCACCAAGACCTCCGCCGCCTCCGCCGCCTGCGCCAACAATCAAGTAACTTGCTGTCACAGATGACAAAGAAGGGCTAAGTACGCCAGAAGATGTGAATGTGTGAATGAAGTTACCGCCTGATTGGGTAACAGTGCCACCACTAAATAATTGTGTTGCGCTTGTGTATGAAATGATGACTACGCCAGAACCACCAGAACCACCATTGCCTCCAGCAACTCCAGCCGCTCCACCGCCGCCACCGCCGCCACCACCTCCTGTGTTTGCTGTTCCTGTGCCGCCTGTGCCGCCACTGCTTGCGCCGCCTGATGCGCCACCGCCAGAGCCACCAGCACCAATAGTGCCGCCACCAAAAGTACCTGCACCACCGCCACCAGCATAAGTGACTGATGAGCCAGAAATGCTTGATGCTGTACCAGCACCGCCAGCGCCACCAACATTGGTCGTTGTTGCGTTTGCACCAACTGCCCCTGCGCCACCACCACCAGCGGCTACGTTCCAATTGGTTCCGCTTGAGTTTCCGCCATTGTTTCCCTGTGATGGACTTGTGCTTGGCGTATTTCCTGAGCCGCCAGTAGTTCCAGCTTGACCGCTACCACCGCCAGAACCGCCACTTGAACCTGCTGATGCGTAAGCACCACCGCCGCCACCACCGCCTGTTGATGTAATGGTAGAAAGAACAGAATCACTACCATTAGAACCATTGGTGTTGTTTGTTGTTGAACCACCACCGCCAGCACCTACCGTTACGGTATATGACAAAGTTGGGTTTAAAGACAGTGTTCCTGTTCGCAATCCACCAGCGCCACCGCCACCAGAAGAGCCAGTATTGTTTGCGCCTTGTCTGCCACCACCACCTCCGCCAGCAACCACAAGGTAACTAGTAGAAACAGTTTGCAATCCTGTCCAGCCA
>Ga0181338_1000098_pt1 | contig 19497 bp, 12 predicted proteins | sample Sp13VDMM110SD_FD_122168 | JGI IMG/M metagenome (GOLD analysis project Ga0181338, IMG submission 122168) | Freshwater viral communities from Lake Michigan, USA - Sp13.VD.MM110.S.D | ecosystem: Environmental > Aquatic > Freshwater > Lake | place: USA: Michigan | collected 2013-04-23
ACGGAGCCAGTATGAACTACTCACGCAGACAACTAGAAGCACTAGGCGAACCTTTTGGTGAATCAGCCACCCGTTTAAAACTTGGTGGTCGTGTATATGGCAGCGGTGGCGGTGGCGGTGGAAGTGCGCCAGCCCCAGATAAAACAACTCAAACTATGGAGTTGCCTGAGTGGGCGCGTCCATACGCACAGAGTACCCTAGCCAAAGGCGAGGCACTTACCGACATTAGCCAAAACCCATACCAACAGTACGGGGGAAACCGTATTGCTGGATTTTCTCCCATGCAAATGCAGTCGTTCCAAGGCGCTGCAAACATGGACGCAGGCCCAAGAGGGTTTCAAGAGAATGTTGGCGGCTACATGTCTCCCTACATGCAGAACGTAGTGGACGTTGAAAAGCGTGGGGCAATCCGTGACTATCAAGTTGGCAATACCATGCAACAAGCGCAGGCTACACAGGCAGGTGCTTTTGGTGGCGGGCGTGAAGCTATTCAACGTGCAGAGCGTGAACGTGGTTTGATGGGAACTCTTGGCGGCATCCAAGCCAGAGGTGCGCAATCCGCGTTTGACCAAGCTTCAAATCAGTTCCGTCAAGGTATTCAGCAAGGCGTGGCAGTCAATCAGTTGCAGAACCAGTACGGCGGTCAGATGCAACAGCAAGCCCAGCGTCCGTTAGACATGGCGTATCAAGACTTCCAAAACCAAAAGAACTACCCATACCAACAGTTGGGCTTTATGTCTGATTTGGTGCGTGGTATGCCTTTGGGTCAGCAATCAACGAGGTCTATGTATCAAGCCCCCCCTTCCGGGTTACAAACTCTTGGGGCATTGGGTCTTGGTGCATATGGCGCTAAACAACTGGGTATGTTTGCTGAAGGCGGCGACGTTAAAACTTATGCTGGTAACGAGGGTTCAGTAACAAGCCAAGACAACAAAGACAAACTTGTTAACGATACATACAGTATAGAAGCTTTGATGCAGGCTAAAGAAGCCGCGCTTGCCCGTCGTGATGTTGATACCGCAAATGCAATTGATGAACGTATTGCTCAACTAAATGCAATACAAGCGCAATCAGCTTCTATTGATCGTGGCCTTGGTTCAGCGTTTAACCAAATCCCAGAAGATCGCCAAGAAACAATGATGGCTGCTAATGGCGGCATTGTTGCGTTTGCTGGTGAAGATGAAAGTTTAGTAACTGATGACAAGATGCGGGAAGTCTACGCTGAGTTAAACGACGACGATGAAGGCGGCAGTGGTAACGCCGAAGATAATGCTTTTTACAAAAATGAAGGTCGTAGGCTTTATGGTGAGTTGGTGAACGAAAAAGCTTCCGCGCCTATGACGGATAAACAGCGCCGAGCAGAAACACGCAAGAATTACGGTGAAGTTGAGTCTATGGCTGGCCCAGCCCCATATAAAGCTCAGGCTGACCGTATAGCTGGGCTGGAAACACAGCAGATCGCGGATTTGGGGCAGCAAAAAGGTCTTGCAGCCATTGCTGCAATTCCTACCATGCTCCAAGGCAACAATGCTGTTCGTGGTTTAGGTGGCGCTGGTGGTGCGTTTGCAGGTATGTACGGCAAGGCTCTTCAAGCTGACCGTGCGGAAAAACGTGCGCTCATGAGCATGAAAAATAACTTAGAAGACGCGCAGTACAAGATGAAAATTGGTATGGTTGGCGATGCACGTCAACTTACTGCCGAGTCTCGCCGAGACAGACAAGCCGCAGAAGCTGCAAGAATTGCAAAGCTCAAAGCATTGGGAATACTTGCCGCAACACAAGAACGCGCCAACCGACCACCTAAAGCCGCAACACGCAATTTTGACATTGAAAATAGAGATTACCGTGCGGAAGTTCTTAAAGCTACAACGCCAATGGAAAAAGGTGAGACACCTGAGCAATACGACAAACGCTTGAAATCTATTGCGGCTATGGAAATTTACGTAGCTAAGAATACAAAAGACATCACATCTAAGTCAGACGTCACAAGCACTGTCTCAAGCACGTCGAACATTGCGGGCAATAAGGCTGATGTTGAGCAACAAAAAGCTGACACCGGTGCATTGTCTGCGGAAGCAGCTTCACTTGATAAAGCAAGAGCGGCGCTTAACAAGCTTAAAAACTCTCGTGACGCTAGAAACCAGAAAAAATGGAAAGACATGGTTGAACAGGCTGGAGGATCAGAAGAAGCCGCAGGGGAGGCGTATGTTAAAGGCTACATGGTTAAACCAACTGATGCCGCGCCTGCTGCAAAACCTGCTGCTGCACCTGCAAAAGCCGCCGCTGCACCTAAACAAGTATTACCCGACGGTTCAACCACCGGAAAATTTGTACAAGGAAAAGGATATGAAGTATTTAAAGACGGTAAACTGATTGGGTATGCACAAAAATAAGCGGGTAATATATGGCACAAAACTTTACCTCCTTCACCCCGATTGAAGAGGCTGAACCACAAACACCTGCTGCGTTTACTTCGTTTACTCCAATTGAAGAGACGGCGGTTCAGCCGCCAGTTAAATTTTCTTCTTTTACCCCGATAGAAGAATCCACGCCTAAACCCGTTTTTCAACCCGGCACTACCGCAGAAGGTATGGCTGGGTATGTGCCGCGCCGTAAACCTTCTGCCGCTGTACCTATTGACGACAGCAAACCTGCACCATATAAAACTAGACGTGAAGCTCTTGACGATGCGGTCAATTTGCTAGAAGAAGGCGTAGACCAAACAGAGCTTAAAGATGCGTTTACCAAGATGGGTGTGCCTTGGAACGAAATTATTGCGCACGGTCAAAAGCGCGGCAGCGAGTATTTCAAACAAGCTTCGCCAACAGAAGTGGCTAAAGTAAGTAAGGCAATCCCCACTGGCACTATCCAAGCTTCTCCAGAACCCGGTTATTTAGAAGGTACAGCTAACTTATTTAAGCGTGTTGATGCAAATCTTGGGGATACAGCTACGGGCTTATTGCTCCAAACAGGCGGTATTAAACCAGACCAAGCCGGACGAGTCATTGCTTCAAACGCAAAACGCCGAGCCGCTGCAATGCCAGACTCTGAAACTCGGGCGCAGATGGAGGAAATTGGAAAGGCGGAAACCTATGGTGACGCTGCGATAGCTTTGTTCACAAACCCCCGCGCCACGGCAACTATGTTGATTGAGTCGGTGATTACGTCTTTACCTATGATGGCTCCCGGTTTAATTGTTGGTGGCCCCGCCGGGGCTGTTATGGCTGGGTTGGCTTCCGGCGGTATGGAGTATGGTTCGGTTATAACTGACGTGCTCCAAGACAAGGGTGTTGATCTGCTTAACCCCAATGCTATTTCTGACGCTTTGAACAACCCCAAAATTATGGAGGAGATCAAAGATAAAGGTGCAAAACGTGGTTTGATTGTTGGTGGGTTTGACGCAATTACTATGGGTTTAGCCGGACGGTTTTTAAAACCTGCGAAAGACTTGATTGCTGCCGGTAAGTTAACAGGAACTGCGGCTAAGAAAGCTACTGTTGCTGCATGGAGCAAAGAACTCTCTATGCAAATGGGCGGGGGTGCTGGCGGTGAATTTGCCGCACAAAAAGCTACAGGAGACAACAAACCTGTTGATGTGCTAGTGGAAGCCTTGGCCGAAACGGTAACCGGCCCATTAGACGTTAGGTCTAACTTGCGTGAATCCGCAAAGTTGGAAGAGCAAGCGGCGTTTATTCCTTCTGCTGAACAAATTGCTCGATCAAAAGGATTTCTTGCATCTGAAGGCAAACCCCCTTCTAAAATAGAACCCACACTTGATGATGCCGCGCTATTGGCCGCTGCTCCCGTTGAAGGCGAAAAACTTCCTCGGCCTTTTGATGACGTAGAAAAAACTAAGCTAGAACAGATTGTTAAACGTCTGTTAGATAGCGGGCAACCTGCGGATAGCGCACAACGTATTGCGGCAAAGCAAGTGCTTGAAGAGCGCAAAAAAATAATTTCTGAATTGGTAACTGAGCCTACCGAAGATGAAATAGAGCAGCGAGTAAAAGAGCTTATTGACGAGGGCATACCGCCACAAGAGGCTTTGAACCTTGCCCCTGTTCAAATTATGGAGGAACGTAAGGCCGATGCGCTTGCACAAGCAGAAAATCAGGGAGAACAAAATGTTAGACAGACTATTGCCGAGCCAAGTGGAGTTAGCGTTCCAATGGCTGGACAGCCCAATACAGATACCACCGCCGCAGGAACTGGAATCGCTGAGCCAAGTGGAGTGGTTTCTACTAGACAAGATGTTGCAGGAGTTACTACGGGAGAAACAGTACAGCCCGTTGCAGTAACAAAACCACCGATAGTAGATGAACAGGGCGCGGTTATACCTGCGACCGAAAAAGGGGGCAACCCCATTGCATCTGCCGGGTTTAAAACCCTTGATGAAGACAATAATTTATCAGCCGACCTTGCTGGGGCTACCTTTATTACTGGTATGGATGTAGCAGAAAGAAATAAAGGTGCTGGCACACAACTTTTAAACTCAATTACAAATTGGGCAGATGAAAACGGCAAGACGTTAGTTCTTATACCCGCCGCGCAGCTTGACCCGTCTCTGGGTGGGTTGTCTCAAGAACAACTAAAAGAATGGTATGCGCGTAATGGGTTTGAAGACCGTGTAGATTACATGGTCAGAACGCCGCCTCAAGAAGCCGCCACTAAAGGCGAACTGACGCCCGAAGATCAAGCCGCGCTGCAAGAAGAACTTACCGCAGAACAAGCCAAGACCGACGATGTAATAGCCGAAGAAGCCGAGATTTCTGATGATGTTGCAAACATTGTTGGGGATATAACTACTCTGCCTGCTGAAGAAGAAACAACAGCGCCCAAAGGCAAGCGTGGGCCAAAAAAAGGTGCTCGGCAGACTCCCGAACAAAAGGCTGCTTCAGATGAGCGCCGCAAACAGCAGACAAAGAACTACAAGCAAAACGTAAAGGCTGTTGCTGCGGCTGAAGCTGCGTTGAATGATTCTTTGACCGACTTAAAGGCTGAGAACTACGGCAGTGATACAGAACTTCAAGAAGGCGTAGAAAGCCAACGCATTAAAAAAATCCAAACAATCAAATCATTGGTGTTGTTGGATCGCGCTCTTAAAGGAACTACGCTTGGTAAGCGGGTAGCCGAGTTACTCAAGAACCCCAACATCACTGCGCAAGAACTTGAGAACGTCAAGAAGGGTATTGCTGCTCAAATATCTAAGTCAGATAAACAAACAAAGGTCGGTCGAGCCGACACCAGATTTAATGGTATGACCACTGGTCAGCAAGCCCTGCGCCACGTCATCAAAACAGGTAATGCGTTCCAAAAGTTTTTAGCTCAACGTCTACTGCCGTTTGTTAAAGACGTTAAATTTATGGTGCTTGAAGAAGGAGCGCCGTTGCCGTCTCAGATTACTGAAGCAGGTGCAGAGGCTGATTGGGCGGCATCTCGTGGAATGTTCTTGCGGATTGTGTCTACTGGCGAGCGCTTTGTTTTTGTTCTTGGAGCAACTGGAGGCCCCAGCCAAGGCATAAACAATATCACCGTGCTGCACGAAATGTTGCACGCCGCGCTCAATAAGAAAATGGACATGGCTGATTGGGCGCTCAGAAGCGGGTTTGACCGTAATTCTGATTTGGCCAAAGCGTTTAAGGGGTTAAAAGAAACAATAAGGCTGACGCAACAACGCATGGCGGACATGCAAGAAGCGGGTACTTTGCCTGAGTCTATGATTGAATTGGTTGGCTCCGGCATCTTTTACGACCCCCGTGAATTTGTTGCGTATGCAATGTCTGATCCTGCGTTCCAAAAGTTTTTGATGGAGACCGAGGGGAACATTAAACAGCCGTTGCTTACTCGGTTTGTCAACAATGTGCGGCAGTTTTTTAACATGGGGGCAATGCACACCAGCGCCTTGGCTGATGTAATAACCCTTACTGACACTATGTTGTCCGAGCGCATGACACCGTTGATGCGGGAAGAAATTAAAGGGGAACAACGCGGTGCGCAAGTTTCATCGCAGTTGAAGTCCGAGGGTGAAAACGAATTTGGTGACCCAATACGGTCGGCTAAGGAGTTGAAAGAAGACGGCCTAATTGCGGCGGAAAAAGTACGTATGTCTCGGCAGGGCGAAGAAGGCGGGGCAATTGAAGACATGCAAAGAGCCCGTGACGAGCGCAAAGTATTAAGCGTTCTTCAAGCTTTGGTAAAACGTAATTGGCAGAACATGACTTACCCTGCCATACAAGCATTGGTGACCCTACCTACGTTTACTTTTTTGGCCAAGTGGTCGGGCATTAAGTCTATGAACGATGTAGAGGCGCATCTACAAAGTATGCTGGGCATGTCCAACTCGTTGCAAGCCGGTGCGCAAAAGATTCTGGTTTCGTTGAAAAAAGAATTAAACCCGTTGTTCCGTAGCGCCAAAGAGTTCCGTGCTAAGTTTGAAGACTTTGTGTATGAGACAACGCTTGCACGAGTTGATCCTTCCGACCCTAAAGCTTTAGAGCGTATACCTGCATTGGATGCAAAGTGGAAAGCTCTTGGCCCAAAAGGTCAACGCATGTACCGTATGCTCAAGCAATACTACGCAGACATAATTGATCTGTATACGGATTTACTTGACCAACAAATTCAAGGTATCCAAGGCATGAGTGCCGAGGGTAAAAAGAATCTTACTAAAACTCTACGCGCAGCATTTGAAACCGGCGCACGTATCCGTCCATACTTCCCGTTGGTTCGCCGTGGCGATTTCTGGCTTCGTATAGAAGAAAAAGTTGGTAAAGATACCAAGCAAGCGTTTTATATGTTTGAAACTGTTGGAGAACGGGATCAAAGAGCAGCGGAATTTGCAGAAGAACGCCGAGAGTCTTTGGAAGAATTGCGCCGAACAGGTAGGTTTGATAGCGGAGAAAACGTAGGCACACTACGTGCAGCAACTCAAAACTCCAGCGCACTTTTGACCCAAATCTTTGACGCAATTGATAAGGAAGGGTTTGGCTCGGGTGATGCTAGAGATGCTTTAAAAGATGCTATCTATCAGGTGTACCTTAACACTATGCCCGAACAAAGTTTCCGTAGTCAATTTATACACCGTAAAGACCGTGCGGGTTTTAGCACCGACGTACTTCGTAATGTGGCTACTACAGCTTCCAGAACTTCGATGCAGTTGGCCAAGTTGAAGTACTCCCCACTGCTTCGTAACTCTTTGTCGGCTGCGCGAGATGCGGCTAAATCAAACTCAAACTTGTCACCGTTTATTGAGGAAGCGCAAAGGCGTGTTAACTTGGCGTTGACTGGCAATCAAGGAGGGTTTTTTGACGCGGTTGCTGGAATTGCAAACAAAGTATCGTATTTCTGGTTCTTGTCCGGAGCATCATCCGCGTTGATTCAACCGGCCAGTATCTATATAGCGGGATTACCCATATTAGGCGCAAACCACAACAACGTGTCCGCCGCTGCAAAAGAACTTGGCAAAATGGTTGTGTTGATGAACCAATATAGTGTGTTGCGGGAAAATGCTGACGGTACAACTTCAATGGTTGCCCCAAGTATTGCCAATAACACCAGCCTGCCTGAGCACGAGCGTGCTGCAATTCGTGAAATGTTGCAACGTGGTGTGACGCAATCTACTTACGCTTCCGAAGTTTATGGGTACAAGGATAAGCCTACCCGCGAGGCTTCAACAGTATTGGGCAAGACAAAAGAACTTGGTGTAGAAGCGGCTGATATGTTGGTCGGTGGTTTAATGCACAACATTGAGCGTTTGACACGCGAAGCTGTGTTTTTGGCTTCATATCGTTTAGGTGTAAAGCGTGGGTTGACAGAGGATGCCGCTATCAATCAGGCTGTCTCCGATGTGAACGAAGCATTGGCTAACTACGACATTACCAACCGCCCGCGTTTCATGCAACAGGGTATTGGCAAAATAGCGTTGCAGTTCAAGATGTTCCCATTGCACACTGCGCTGTTACTCTGCACAAACTTTATAAAAATGATGCCGCTCTTAAATAAAGAGGGCAAAAAAGCTGCGGCAATTAAATTCTTTGGTATCACCATGACAGCCGGAAGCGTTGCTGGTTTAGCGGGGCTTCCTTTTGGGTTCCTTGGCGTTATTGCTGCGGCATTTAAACACATGCAAGATGAGGATGAAGACTTGCTTGATGAATTTAAAGATAAAGACTCAACAGCGTGGTTTCGTAATGTGTTTCTCCCCCAAAAACTTGGCAAAGTAACTATTGGCGACACGGCTGTTAGCGATCTCTTAGACACAGGCCCGCTCAATGCTTTGACTGGCACCGCTGTTGCCGAGCGTATCGGCATAAATGATTTGTTTGGTAGGGATACCAAAGAAGCCAAAACGGAACGTGAAGAATTAGAACAGTACGTACTTGAAAAAATGGGGCCAACCGCGAGTGTCGCGCTTTCTGTTGCCGATGCGTATGACGCATATTCTGTTGGGGATTATCAAAAAATGCTTGAAAAAGGGTCTCCTGCGGTGGTTCGTAATTTGATTTTGGCGCATAAGATGGCCGATGAGGGGATAAAGGACTCTAAGGGCAAAGTAGTATTTAGCCCTGATAAAATATCCACAGGACGTATCCTTGCGCAAATGATTGGATTCCGTCCCGCTGTAGTTGCTCGTATGAGCGAAGTTAATTTTAAACTGACTGGCGTTGAGCAGAGTACTATTTTTGAGCGTGACCGTTTGATACTCGCGTCAAAAGTAGCTATACGTAAGGGTACTCCAGAAGGCGATGCGCAGTTCCAAAAACTTATTGAAACCAAAATTGATGCGTTTAATAAGAAACATCCAGACTATGAGATTGACGTAGACTCCGACGAGTTTGAAGAATCCATAGAAAAAGATTTAGAGTCCAGAGCCGAGGCTTACTTAGGGTTCAAAATAACTGAGAAAAATGCTGCTATGGCTTCCCCAGCCTTGGAACAATTAGAGAAGCGCATTGAACGTGAACTTGCGGCGATAAAAAAATCTAAGGAATAAAAAACCCCCGCACTAGGCGGGGGAAAGGGGGGTTGGAAGGAGCTAACTTCCGGAGACATGGCAACTGCTCGCCAATGTCATTAGTCTACATCAGACACGCCAAATCCGTAACCCTTTTACGCCATCCACTATCACTACTTTTGTAACAGTAGATATTTTTAGCCTTTTTGTCGCGCCTGCCAAAGTTTTTCGCGCCGCAACATGGTCAATGCAGGGTACAAATACGGATTGGCCGACTCGAAACTTACTCCAATCAAGCTGATACGAGACTGTCTCTATCTTCATCAATACCCAATATCACGTCGATGCGTAGGAACTCGGATTTCGATGCGTCAAACTTTAAGGTACGCATTGGTGGGGACACAATCTTCATACCCTTGGACATGCGCTTATTACACGCTTCCGAAAATACCCCAAGGTCGCCCAACTGTTTGAGCAAGCTTTTGTAATTGACTTGTTGCTTGATACAGAAGTCTTTGAATTGTTTGGCCGCGACGTAAACGTGTTGAGTATCTGGCTCGTAGCGTACCAGCAACTCGAATCTCGGTTCCTGAATTGGTAACGCCGACAAAGTACTTCGGGAATCTACTTCACCGTTAACCACCAAAGTGTTGTGGTTGTGGCTGGTTAGAAACTCACCAAGTGTAAGGATTGGAGTTGACTGTGGTGGCTTCACATCAAGCCGCATTTCGCCCAACATGCCTTTGAGCCACTCATAGACTGCTGGCATATCAAAGTCGTGCAGACCAAGGTGTTTGGCAATGATGCCTCCAGCAATATTACAAGCGGCGGTAGCCGACCAAAAGCGTTCCCGTGCGGTGAACTGAACTTCTCTATCCAGTCGGGCTTGGACTTTCAGCACCAGATCAATGGCTTCCTCTAGATTGTTGACCAACCATGAAATGTAAATTTCCCCAGCATGGCCGTAATTACTGTTTAGTTGGTGATCGAACATCTCCTTGCCTTTGGCTACACCGATCAAGTCGTTTGGCTCTATCTTGTACTCAAGCAAGCGCACTGATTCACCGTCGGGAGTATTCTTCAGCGCCGTTAACTTCTCGTAAAAGCTGGCGTTAGCCGAACACAATGTCATGTTTTGCCAAGATGCGTTGTTGACCCTCAAAGAATTCTCTTGGCTTTTTTGGCGGTTCTTGCCTCGGCCTTGGCTGATGCCGTATGACAAATCTGAAAATTCATCCGGCTTCATGTTGGTAATCTCGTCAATGGTGTTGGGTAAGCTGTTCATTACCCCCAGTTGAGTCATCTTGGCGTTGAGCGTATCTTTCTGAATAGCCATCAGTTCATACGGCATACCGTACACGCTGTTGCACATGCGCAGAATGGTTGATTTTCCTGATCCAGCAAATTCGTAGATCACGTTGATGATTGCGCCTTTGAGTCCGGTGAACTTCATCAGCGGTGAACCAAACGCTGTCAGTGCGCCAAACGCATGTGGCTCCATGCCCTTTATTGCGTACAGGTTGAACACCTCTTTCCATTTGTCCATGTCGCCCTTGACGTGAATCTTCTCGGCAAAGAATTCAGTTGTTGATGACGGTGGGCTGTAGAACGTACCGTCCTTGGTGATCTCTTTACTGCCCATGATGAACTTGCTATCGTTCTCAACCCATCCAAATTGTGTTCTCATTGTTTCTGCTTTCTTCGTGTACTGTAAATTTTTTACTGATGTAACGACATACGTAGCAAGGTTTTCATACTGCTTGTGGTGTGCCATTACGCCCTGTTGCGCAAGTTGCTTGCGTAGCTCGTCTTTCGCTGAAATCGCCGCAGTTGTGACCGCAAACTCTTTCACGCCGTCATGCGGTAGGTGAAGTCTGAGCAGTGCTATCTCTCCAAGCTCTTTGTCTTTCATCCGCTTGACTACATACAGGTCGTGCTCATAGACCAGCTTTGGCTCGGCTTCTTCCTCTTCACCTGAACGTACATACACACCTCCATTTTTACCCCTGAAAAACGGAAATGGATATTCAGGTATTTGGTATTTGGTTTCTCCTGCCTCGGTCTCAACTACGACTTCGTTGTCGGCTTCTTCCGCCGCTTCTATTTCTATTCCTAACACAATAGGTGAAGTGATCTTGCCTTTGTGTGGACACCCATCACACCCACCGGGGTTGCGCTCTTCAAATGTTGTGCAGTGGTGTGGGCCACCGCGCTTGCGTATGTTCCTGAGTTTGTTGTCTACCTCGGCGGGGTCATACTCAAGGTGCTGGTCGGACATCTTGTGTGCCGCTTTGTCTCCATCTACGCAGAAAGCTGGAATCGACAACGCTGACATCCACAGTGGCTCGTCAACTTCGTTTTGGTTTGTGAAGCAGTAATTAAGTTGTGCACAGCCGTTCTCAGCTTTGAGCATGATGTTCTTGAACTTTTTGACCTTGTTGGCCATCAGTGCTTCCATCATCGGACTCATCGACGAAGGCACAAAGTCAGGCTTTTCCTCCTCCGGTTTAAGTTCAGGTGCGCCCAATAGCTCGCGCATCTTTTCGGCTGGAATCCTCGCCGAGTTCTCGTTCCAAATCTCCACAGGTTTGGGGTTACTGGGGTCTTTGAAGTTAAACGAATTCATCGGGCGCAGAACACGCGACGCCTCAAACACTCTCTCATCGACAATCAAGCCGTGCTCTTTGCACAGTTGTTTAAGCCGCTTGGCTAACGGGTTCCACTCTTTGCGGGACAGCGTTTCTTCAAGTAGCCAGTAGGCGTGAATGCCGTTGCCGGAATTCACCAAGATTGGTTGAGGTAAGCCGACTGCTTTGCAGAACTTCTTGAACTCGGCCAACCCAATGTGCTGGTCAAGGTAGCCTTCAACAATCCCCTTAGCGTTTGGTACACCCTTGGTCAGGCCGCAATCAATGTCTATCCACACTGAGCGAAAGTACTTGGCGTTGTCGTGTGTGCGGTCATCTGCCTCACCAAACTTAGCGCAAGCAAAGTAGGCATCAACCTTGTCGCCAACAAACTCTTGGATTATTTCTTCAGCTTCTTCTCTGGTATCTGCAAACCTCTGATCGGCGAACCGCCCTATACCAATCACGCAGTACCGTCCCTCCGTTGGGAGTACGGTGTCAAGCAGATCGAACGTGGACATTGTTATTTGCGCTTTTTGTGTCGTGCCATGAAACGCTCTATCTGCGCAGAGTAGGCAGGAGATGGGGCGAACTCGCCCCAGAACCAGTTGTAAACCGTCATGCGGCTCACACCAAGTTCTTTCGCTACGGCAGTAGCGGTAATCTCCTTCTCTATACAGAAGCGGCCCAAGGCTACGCCCAAAGATTCAGCATCGGCCTTTGAGTTGGCGTCAACTAACTTTTGGCTGTAACCATAGGACATGCGTTATTCCTCATCCGTTGACCATGCCGCCGCAACAGAGGCAAGGCTCTTCTTGGCAGTAGGTGTAACTTCAGCGGCTTTCTTAGGCTCACGCTTCTTTGGCGCTTCTTCCTCGGCTTCAGCTTCAGGGGCTAGTGCCGCAGGCTTAGCGGCCTCGGCCTTCGGTGCTTCCAACTTCTGCGTACGACCGGACATGTCGGCTTGGTACGGAGTCATGGTGACCATCTTATGCACTTCAGGTAATGCGGCGACCTTACTTGTCACTGCGTACTCAGCCTTGTTGATGAAGCGCATGGGCGTGAACAGAATAGACTGGTTGTCGTTGTCTTCATTGAAGCTCAACTGTGTAACAACGTAGTCCAAGCTCTTGCCATTGTTAGCTAAGTACTTGGTGTAGCTTTCAAAGGGATGAGTGTTGTCACCGACACTGTCGCCAAACAAAGACTTGGATGCCAAGTTCATTTGGTACACAGAACCTTCAAGCGAAGTACCAAAGTCTTCTTCCAACGTCACAGCAATGCGGCGTGTATAGCGGCAAGCCTTGGAGTTACCCATGCCTGAACCTTTGATGTTTTGCTCGCATGAATCACAACGCTCGGCTTGAACATTAGTCGAACCCGCATCAGGCACATTGCCATCATTAGAGAAACAATCAGGCGCACTTGGCTCGGCTTCAGGAGTCCACGCCTTGACGTAAAAGATACGTCCAACTTTAGGAGAGGCATTGACAACGACAACATTTAAGTCGCCTTTGACTTTACCCATCTCTTCACTGCCCACAACTTTGCGGAAGATTCCGTTTTTGGGGACAATACGTTTAACGCCAGTACGACCAGCGAGGTTTTTTGTAAGCTCACTGACACCAGCGGTTTGCAGGAAGTCGGGGAGGTCTTGGTTTAACAAAGTAATGTTGCTCATTTTTCAGTTTTCCTTAGAACGTCTAACAACCACGGTGTATTCGCTTTCTACGTTCAAGCCCATAGGAAGCAGGTCGGGATTCTCGGAAAGAAACTCTTTCATGTGTGTCTGATGAAGTCTCTTTTCCAGCAGGCCATACGCATCGTTGTCTTTGATGAAACGATACATAGAATCCCAATCATTCGTCCAATACCGTGACTTTATTGAACGGATGATCGTGCCAGCTTTTGTGCGAATGCTGTCGGCATTCATTGTTTTGCATGTCTCAAGCATCTCAACTTCAAGTACGCTCATTTGTTCTTCTAGATTGGCGTATTGCTGTTTGTAGTCTGCTGTGAGTTTGTCCTTGGCATCGCGTATCTTGATATAGATAGCGGCAAGTTTGTCGAGGGGTAAGGATGAAGTGGTGACTTCGTCCTGAACTTCTAATGCGTCCATAGTTAGCTCCATTTGTTTGGGGGTTCAGTTTATCACAGAACTTGACATTGTCAAGTACCTTCAGAAATTATTTCTTGTCGGTACAGATCAATGATTTGGTTGTGATTACTCACGTTGCCTCGCAAGAGGCTGTACATCCTTGACTCTATCGGACTGCCATTTATATGCACGACTGTCATTGGGTTGACCTGACCGGGACGGTCAATTCGTGCGTTGGCTTGGAGGTATGTTTCTACGCTGGTACAGGGAGCGTACCAGATGATTGTGTCGGCGGCAGTTAGGGTAAGCCCGTGAGATGCCGCTTGCGGTTGGATGATGAGAACTTTGGGTTCAAGGTTAGTTTGGAAGCGCTGAACAATGTCTGACCGTCTGTTAACACTCACTTCGCCGTTGATGACTTCGCAGGTTATGTGGTGCTTAACCAAGTGTGCTTTTAGCAGAGCAATGGTATGTGTAAAGGGTACAAATATCAGCACCTTGTTACTGCTCTCATCAATCACTTCACGTACTACATTCATGCGGTTGGACACATCAAAGTCCACAACTTCTTTAGTGTCGGTGTAGATTGACCCACATGCAATTTGCAGTAGCTTGCTGACCTTGACGGCGGCATTGACCGCAGAGATTTCTTCACCGTCGGCCTCGATCAACATTTGAGACTTCAGCGTTTTGTAAAAACTCATCTGCTGTGGAGTCATTGGCGCATCACGATCAACATACGTCACCGGAGGCAAGTCAATACACTGCTTCTTCTCAAACCGAATGGCTGGCTGAAGTGCCTTGTGAACAATGTGCTTGGCCTCGGGGCGCGGTATCCATCTAAACTCACTGACCTTGTACATCACCTGATCTCTGAACTGCCCATAGAACATTGGTATGCCGGTCGGGTTAATCAGCTTTGCCAATCCGTAAGCATCCACAGGCGACTGAGCGGCGGGGGTTCCGGTCAACATCCACAAACCCTTTATAACTTTTGTTAGGTCGCGCAGGTCTTTCCAACGATCTGTCTGAGCATTCTTATAAGCTGACGCTTCGTCTACTACGATCAAATCAAAGCCGCCCTTAAGCAACTCACTCTTAACGATTCCAACACCATCAAAATTGATGACGACAAACTCTGACCCAGCATTGATGATCTCTTTACGTTTCTTAGCCGCGCCGTGTGCAACGGATACTGTGCGGTGTATTGCAAACTTAAACAAATCCTGCTGCCACGCCGATTTCATAATCGACAAAGGACAAATCACTAACACACGCTTGATTAACCCTAACTGCATCAAATAATCTACTGCCCAAATCACTGATGCTGTCTTGCCTGTACCCTGCTCGTTGAAGCAAAATGACTTTGGGTTTTTTACAAGAAATTCTGATGTAACCTTCTGATGCTCAAATGGAGTGAGCCCCGGTGGACGAGGCCACTCATACGCTGATATGTTCATTTTCTTCTCTTAGTTTTACTAAATTCATTTCCACATCGTACTCAAGGCGATAACTTCTAGCTAGGAGTACATACAAGCTAAATAGCGTGTCTCCTGAGTTTTCGATTTCAGTACGATCAACCCAGCCTCTCCCAAACGCTACTAACCACATTTGCTCCTCGCTCATTTTTTCTTTGGCTTGTTGGTTTTGACCGTGTGGTCTGAGTTGCGGGTAAATGAGCGATTGGCGCTCGGCGCTTTGAGCTTAAGATTTCCCTTAGCATTACTACCCCCTTTGGATAGGGGAACCACATGGTCGATGTCCTTTCCAGTACGGTCAATGCCCTTCTTGTCCATTTCGTTTCTTGCACGTTGTCTATCCATTCTGTTTTCGTGTTCGCCTCGGGCGACTTGTTGCGTGTATTCTTTTTTGTATGGTCGGGGTTTGTTTACGTAGGGCATCTTTAACTCCTGTTGTACTCACATTGTTTAATTGCACAGAACTTGCACAGTGGGCCACTGATTGGATTCCACACCCCATTTTCCAACGCCGCCTCAATTCGTGCAACATCTTTTGCTGGCTTCTCTATGTACTTTGGCATCATTTCCCTGTGATGTTCAGCCTGAATAAACTCTTTAGAAACAGTGAAAATCAAAGCGGACTTCACCCGCTTGATCTCCGGAAATTTGGCAAAAAGCCCACAAGCCACAAGATCGAGTTGCTTTACGTCCGCATATCTCGCACTCTTGCTCGTCTTGTAGTCTGCTGAGTAAGCAAGCCCCTTCTCCCGATTGATAACTACCAAATCGGCTATGCCATGCCACCAAACATTCGGAGCACTGAATTCGCAAGTCTCCAAGTCCTTGGTCAAGCCCAACTTCACTTCGCATAGCTTCTCTCCTTCAATATTCTTCAGTACGTCTAATGTGTCTTGCATGTAGTCAAACGCAGGGGGGATAGGCTTGTCGTCCCGAATGTATTCCTCTGCCACAGTGTGTGCAGTCTTGCCGTACAGCGTTGCCGTTGTGTCAGGCTCAACAACGTCCTTGGCTATCTTGGTGTGATAGTACTTCTTGGGGCACTGCTGAAATGTTTTCAGGCTACTAAACGACCACACAATACTCATGCTGTTTCCTCTACCAAGTAAGCTTCGCGTTTACGGGGTTCCCCGTTGCCACGCACAAATGAATTCCACCAATAGATACCGCTCTTGCGTTGTTTAAAGTGGCCTCGCACGTAGTGGGCTGAAATATCTGAACGGCGACTGACAACACCCTCGGTTGTGGCGCTCTCAATCTCTTCCAAATGCAACAATGTGTACGCACTAGCAGAGTATGCCTTCTGTTTTTTACCGCCGAGTTTTGTGCCTTTGGGTGGTGTCCGCGCGGGAACCTTAGTCCGACCTACCCCGCTCTTACAGCTAAGCAAAAGATAAGAGGCAAACATAAGACATGGGATTTCTGTGGCGGCTTCTCTAATGTGTTGATGTGTTTCAGGGGATTCAAATAACTGCATAAAACGCTCAGGTGGAACCTTCGCTTTTTCTGCGGCCACGATGAACGATACGCACGGTATTATGTTGCAATCAACAGCATCGTCTCCGTTAACCCTAGAGCTAAGAGACACTTTAAGTGCACCAATCGCGTTCATACCAAATAAAAACGTAAAGAAGCTATGTTGAATGCGACCGTCAATGAACTCCCAATACGGTAAACAAGTAAACACACCCTTTTCAATTTCTCGGATGTATGCGCCGATGCGTATTATCTCAACGATGCCATTGATGAGTCCGTTGTGGCGTAGCTTGCGAATGTCTTCTGTTAGCGGGTACTCGATCACCGTATGCGGGTACGGCATACGCAATTCAGTAAGGCTAGGCATCTTGAAAGACTTAGAACGCACAAGCATTTCGGCGCTCAACGCAACTTCGGGCGACAGAATAAATGTTTGCACATCCTTCTTCGGTACGTTGTGTTGGAACTCAACTGGCAACCCATACTCATTGGACGTGACACGGTCAAAAAACTTGTCGATAAGTGGTTTATTAACAGTCGCCATAACTCCTCCCATACCCTGCTTCACAGTTCAGGGGTAGCTCAGATGCCCACGTCGGGCGGATACGCATACACAATTCAACGTACTCCTTAGCTGTTTCAGCCTCGGCCTCCGGTGCAATACAAGCGATGGCGTCATGGACGGTCATCACCACGCGATACTTTTTGGCCACCATCAACATCTGCTCACCTATCACGATACGTGCAAGTGCTTGGCATACGTTCTCAATCACCTTGCCGCCGTATATTCGGTTGGGGATGACAGCTTTGCCTTTCTTGGTGTCGTACACAAGTTCGGTCTTGCCATCATCGTCTATCTTTTGGCGTAGGTTGGGGTACTTCAAGCGTAGTCCATTGGGGAGCAAGATGCCCTCTGACCCATCCACTTTGAGGATGCCGCCCCGACCAAAGGATGTGGTTTGTTCACGGATGATTGCGGGGAGGGCATTTGCCGCCGCTTTCCATAGCTCGGATATGTATGGGTAGGTTCGGCGGTACGTGTCAATGATACGTTTTGCCTCATCCGCTGATACCTCCACTCCAAAAGTTTTGAGTTGCGCTCTAAACTTAATCGCACCCATACCATAGCCAGCCCCAAGAATCGTCGTCTTACCAACAAACCGTTCATCCTTCGTAATAGCATTGATCTCCTTGCCATAGATAGCTGTTGCCATGATTTTGTATACATCCTCACCCCTTTCAAATGCGTCCACCAAATCATCCTGACCTGCTAACCATGCCAGCGTACGTGCTTCAATCTGCGAGGAGTCCGAGTCAATCATCACGTGTCCAAACGGCGCAAGGATAGATTTCTTGAGCGGTGATGTGCGTTGCAAGTTTTGCAAGTTGATCTTGTCGTCACCACCCCACCGTCCTGTGTGGGCGGCGTAGTAGCGTAGGGGAACTGGCATTGGCCCTCGGGAGGCGATACCGATGAACCGCTCGGTTCGCGTCTCTTCAATGGTTGACTTCGTACCTAACCGGGCCGCAACTACTGCTTGTACCCGAGTATCCTCATGCTCCAACAGGGCCTTGAACTCTTCGTCGTTCTTGGCAAATGCGTAGGTCTGTTTCCCATTAGCGGGACTCTTCTTCATGGGCGGCGTAACCCCAAACGATATAAGCAAGTCAGCAAATTGTGGGTTGCTCATCAAAGTGTCTTTGTCAAAGCTGTCCAGCAAATCTTCCTTGCGGCGCTTCTCTTTAACCAAGTGAACTTCCAGCATCTCCTTGTCCAACTGCAACACTGGCTCGGTGAACATCCGCACAGTCAGGTCAATCAAGCGTAGCTCAACCGCAGGGAATCCTTGGCTCATGTGTCCATACAAATCCCACGTTAGCGCCACATCGTTCTTGCAGTAGCTTGCGTAGTCGGCTAACTCATCCTTGGTGAAAGTCTTGCGAAAGTAGTTGATGTACTGCTTAACCTGTTCACCCTTGACCCCGATGCCGTAGTGCTGTGCCAGCACCGCTAGGCTTCCACCCACTTGCGTACCATGAAGCGCTCGCCCCATGCTCAACGTATCCAACCAGCCCTTGGGTGTAATCCCAAACTGCCAATTCAGAATTGCTCCATCAAATGGTGCGTTGTGGGCTAAGGCTATGGAGTTCTTCCAGTCATACTTTTGGAGAAATTGATACATGGCTGAGTGTGTACCGCTGAACCACACCGGTTCACCATCGTCTACCTGTACTGCAACACCAATAACCTCGAAACGTGGGTCACGGATGTACTCCTCAGTGGTCTGCTTGGAGAACCCAAGGTCGCCGCCGTAGGCTGTCTCAAAGTCAATCGTGATGATGTTCATTAGCTCCTCATCAATTGAATAAGTTGTTCTAAGTATCCGAGTTCGAGTTGCTCTTCGGCAATCACAACGGCCATGCCGCCGGATTCTTTTATTTCTCGGATGTTTTTGTCTTGCAGTGCTGTGGTCGTACCTTTACCCGCCTTGGCTTCAATCGCAAGGAAGTTTCCGTTGACACAGCAAAGAAAGTCGGGGACTCCTGAACTGCCGTAGCCAGTGCCGATGGGCATGGCAAAGTACACGTTGTTGTCTTTCAGGGTTTTTTTGATCTTGGCCTTGACCTTGGCTTCAGGTGTCTGTGCCATAGATCATGCTGTGCCATTGGGTTACTGAGGGCATGTGATTGTGCGACTGAGTCGGCTCAACCTTACCGATGGGGTGAATCCAACCAAGAGTCTTGAGCGCTTTAACGCCAGAAACCCATACGTTTGGGTGTAGCGTCTTAGGTCTAAACAGTTTGTTGTTTGCGCAGTGATTTCTAAACTCATCACCAAGCACAATGGGCTTTTTTGTAAGTAGG
>Ga0181338_1000099_pt1 | contig 19471 bp, 29 predicted proteins | sample Sp13VDMM110SD_FD_122168 | JGI IMG/M metagenome (GOLD analysis project Ga0181338, IMG submission 122168) | Freshwater viral communities from Lake Michigan, USA - Sp13.VD.MM110.S.D | ecosystem: Environmental > Aquatic > Freshwater > Lake | place: USA: Michigan | collected 2013-04-23
CATAAGCCGTTTGATTCGTTCACCGTGGCGACCGGTCCAAAAGGCTAGATGTGCAATCAACGCAGCATCGGCCGTGCTGGCGTCATACGCGCGGCCCGCGTCGGGGTACGCCTTGCCTAACGCTTCGTGGTCAGCGTTCCACAAGTCCGCGAAGCTGGCTTTGTTGCCGAACACGGCCCCCACGCTGCGGGACTGCAACGCGCGGCGCAACAAGTCGTCGTCGTTGGTCGGGCCTACCCAGCCTTCTACCGGGGCATCGGACAACGTAAAGTCGCCGTTGCTGTCGGCGTCCGCCCCTGGCGGGAACAGGTATTGCGTGATGTGGTGCAATGCGGCCGTGTGGTCAGTGTCCGCGCTCCCGCTGGTGCTGGCGCCAGTCAGCGCAACAAAGCGCAGTTCGGTGTAAAACTCTAAATGGTGTTCTTTGTTTTTCTTGCTGTGCGGGGGCGCCGTACCACGTCCAATAATGTGCATGCCTGTACCGGACTGCGACAGTTCCAGCGCTGCACCTGGGAACGTTTGGACAAGCTGTTGCGCCATCGCGGACCATTGGCCCGTTTGCGGGTTGTACGCCCCGTCTATGTCAATAAAAAAGAACGGGTCGGACGTTTGGAAACTGAAGGCAACGCCGTATGACGGCCCCCAATTCGAAGCGGTCATGCATGCGTGTTCAGCGGTAGTCCAATGCGCAGGGTCGTGCGCTGTTACTACCTGTCCGGTATGCGGACTTACCGGCAACTTGTCCATTTTGCCCGGCCGTGTCTGACTGGGCACCAAGACATAACAAAGGAATTGCCGGTACGCACCTAGCGGCGCAAGGGCTGGCGGGAGTTGATGCACGGTTGCCCCTTACGCGGCAACAGCTTGCAGGGCTTTAGCTTTCAGGGCGTCGGGGGCCTTGCGCGCATGACGGTCACGTATGACAAGCCCTTGCGCGATAACCGGCAGACATTCAACGCGGATAGCTTCGCGCATGATGTCGCGGCGTAGCGCTTCCATGGTGCCCATGTGGTGCGTAATCAGCGAAGACGAAGCAAAGCCGCATTCGCGGGCGATGTCATCACGCGACAGGCTGTTGTAGCTGCGGCCCCCATTTGACGCCAGCTTAAGCGCGGCCTGAAGAATTTTTGCTACCTGTTCGCGTGCGTCGATTTTTGGTTGTGGTTTCATGGCGTGATGATGTCTTTTATTGTCGGGTTCGTCAAGTGTACTTGACTGGAAGGCGCCCACAATTTAAGGACCGTATCGTAAGGCAAGTACAGCGGATGTTTAGGCGACCCGTTGGTATTGGTCCCGAAGCAATACAGGTTGTTGCCGTAGCGTGTCAAGGCGGAAACTACCTGTTGCACGCGTTGCGGTCGGGCGTCGTTCCCCCAGGCGGCCACGATGAACCGTTTACGCGCCATCAAGTCCAAATAAAAATCGTTGTCCGGCCCCACTGGGTCCGCAGCGCTTGCAAGGGCGGCGGGGTCCGTGCTACGGAAAGCATAGCAATTTACAACAGAGTATGACGCGTACCCCCAATCCCGCGTAAATCGGTTCAGCTTGCGTATCGTGGGGTCATCGGCTACATCGTCCGCCGTGCTGGGGTTCAGCATCACGACGACGCAATTTGACGTACCGTCCCCACGTTGCAACAGGTAGCGGTAAGACTGGCAGGGGCTGATAATTGCTTTCATTTAACCGCTTCCAATCCAACCGAAGTAATTACATGCCCCCAGTGCAGGCCGTCAGACGTGTATCGAACTTCGCCCGCGCGTTCCATGTCTTTAACGATTTTTGCAACCGCAAACGCTGCCCCCTGCGGGCGCTTAAAGTCATACGTTGGAAATGCCGCATAGCCCATTGAAGACTTACAAGCGCGGGACAGGGGATAAGCCATATGCCAACGCGCCATTGCACGCAACAGGTTTAGTCGTGCGTCAGCGGCCGTCGTGTACTTATCGATATTTCGTTTTTGTTTCATAGCTGCCCCGGCCCGGTGACGAACCGGAAGTTTCCGCCAGCCGCCAGCACGACGCGGCCGAAGGCCCATTGGGCGGCTTCGTGGGGGTCGGTTGGGTTGAACTGCCATCCGGGTTCCTTGCATTCCGTGGCGTCGAAAATGCCCATTACCCGGCCCACATGCTGCGGCGTTATCAGCGTCGGGCAAATGCCGATAAGGTCAGACGATTTCAAAATATCGTTCATTTGTTCGCTATCGTTCGCCAGCCCGTAGCGTACTGGGCGGTTGCTGCCCTTGGGGGTCAACGCGCCCACGTTGTTGCGCCATACCTTCATACCCTTTTGGCTGGCTTCGATGCGGACGGCGGACTGTACGAACGCTTCCGACTTGCCGTAAGTCGCGTTCGTTTCAGGTAGCGGCGGCGTGAAGGTGCCAAGCGTTATTTGCAGGTCCCGCAAACACTCTACGGTAATACCCCACTTCGTTGCCCATGTGTGAATATTCATACAGGTAGAACCTTTAAGGTGAAATGAAAAATAGTTTCCCGCATTCTGCGGCGGCGTTCTGCTGCGTCAATTTCCAACAGCCGTTCGAAGTGAAGTTGCTTTTGCTGTTCGTGGGCGTCCCCAAACAGTCGGTCAACGGCCCGTTTTACTTTCGCCACGCCGTACAGCGCGCCGGTTAAATTGATGGCGGCCAATGCCGCGCCTAACGCTTGGTTCATTTAATTTCCCTTCGTGCCCATTGGGCGAAAGTGTCAAGATAAAGGCGACCGTATGACACGCGCAAACAGCCGTCAACCCATTGCGTTTGTTCGAACCACACGCCGCCCACGGGGTGCGACCCTGGGGCGAACTGCGGCCCGATGCCCAGCACAAGGCGGCGGGCGGTTCCGTCCTTGTCTACATACAGCCGGTACGGCTTGATGTTCTTTATGTTCACGCGGTGCGGATGTTGTGTTTAGTAAGCTGCCCGGTAATACGCAAGGACAGCGCTTCCGCTTCCGGCCGCCCCAGGGCTTGCGCTGACAAAACGTCTATGCCGAAGCGATGGTAGAACAGCCGGTAAATTTCGCTGTCGGTGTGCCCCTTCGCTTGCTGCCATCCGGCCCAAAGTGCCATCACGTTGCGTAGTTGGTGCTGCGCGTCCTGGCGGGCCTTGTGGGCGTTACGCACGCCAGCCGCTGCGATGTCTGACAGCCCCATAGGAATGCGGGGGGCACCGTCAATCATGGCCGCTTGCTTGCCCCGCATGGCCGCCAGTACGTCCGGGTTCAGTTCGAACAAATCGCCGTCTACAAATTCCATACCGGTGCGTGCTGGCGGTTCCGGGTAGTGCTGGCAGAACGGGCACAGCTTCATATAACGCGGGTAGACCGACGCACACGGCACGCCGACGCCCTGGGGGCTGTCCGGGTTCGGGCAGTTGCGCAAAGGTATGGCGTCGTTTATGCCGTTGCTGCGGCGTTCCCTGCGGTCTAGCGAATAGTCCCGCACAGCGTCCGGCAAGCCGTGGCGTATGACGTTGCCCACGTGGTCAATAAGAATCCCGCAGGGCTTGCGGCTGGCTGCAATGGTCGCTAGGCGGCTTTCTGGCAACATCAATTCCCATTGGGGCATCGGTATGTCTACCAACAGCCGAAGCATGCGGCCGAACTGTTGCACGAACAGCGGCCACGATGCCGTTTTGCGGGCCATTACAACGACTTCGACGGCGGGCAAGTCGAAGCCTTCGCCGAACAAATCGACGTTCACCAACATCATAATTTCGCGGGCTTCGAACCTGCGCAGGATGTGGGCGCGGGCTATGGCGTCGGTCTTCGCGGTGACGACTTCAACGGGAACCCCGGCGGCGTCGAACGCTAGTTTTAGTTCCTTCGCGCTTTGCACGTCAACGGCAAAAGTAATACCCAGCTTGCCCGGTGCGATGCGTTGGTATTGCTTGACAACATCGCCCACGAACGTATCGGACGCATGCACGGCCGCCGCCAGCTTCGCGGGGCTGTAGTCGCCCGAATCGCCTATGGTGACTTCGGAATAGTCCACGTCTGACGGTGGTGCAAATATGCGGTAGTCGGTCAAGTAGCCTTGTTCGATAAGGTCCCGCATGGTCGGGCCTTCTACCATCGCGTTAAACAACCCGTCGTTGTTCTTGCCCTTTTCGTCGGTCGGTGCCCCAAGGCCCTTGCCGTCAGCGCGGGAAGGCGTGGCCGTCACGCCCAGGCCCCAAGCATTCGGGAACATGGCCGCAGCCTTGCCCCATTTGTTTACCTGTAATACGTGGTGCGCTTCGTCCTGCACCCATAGCCCGACCTGACGGAACCATGAATCCTGGGACACGTCCCGGTTTACCAGCGTATCGACGCCGCAGGCCCCCACGCGTGCGCCGGGGTCGTGAAGCGTTCGGCCCAGCTTCAGCATATGCAAGCTGATACATTGCCGCCGCAACGAATCGGGACCGATGATACGATGCCGGACGTTCTCACGGGCCAGCGCTAGGGACATTTGGCTGACCAATTCGGCCCGGTGTGCGATGACTGCGGACGCTGTGCCGTTGACGCTATTTACGATGTCGGCAAACAGAACCGTTTTACCGGACCCCGTGGGCGCTACCGCCAGAACGTTGCGGTTTCCTTCGCCCCACTTGGCAAATACATTCTGTTTCAAGGTCGCTTGGTAGCCGCGTAAACGTGACATAATGGTAATACTTGACGTGTTAGACAAGTACGCATCATAATGCAATTTCATCAACCAACCTTAAGGGTATTTCAATGTCTCCCATGCAACTTTCTATCAACATCAGCGACCGCACCGCCGTGGCCGCAGCAATCCCCCTTCTTCAATTGATTTTGGGGCACACGTTCACAACCAACGGTGACGGCCCCGTGTCAATTGTTGACGAATCGTTGCGCGTTCCCGCCCCCGTTGCGGCGGGCGCTGTGCAAGCGCTGACCGACGCAGTAAACCCCGCTGTCTTTGCAGCCAATCCCGCAGCACTGCCCGCAGGCGCTGAAGCCCCCATGAATCCGGCCATCTTCGGCGCCGGTGCCGCCCCTTTGGGGGTGCCTGCCCTGCCGGGTGCGGGTGCAATGCCGCCACTGAGTGCCCCCGTGGGCATGCCGGGTTCTTTTCCAACGATGCCCGGCGTATTACCCCCTGTAGTCAACGGGCCGCAAACGGTTGTCCCTTCGGTGAATGCGACCCTTCCGGGCACCCCGGCCGCCGCGCCTGCAACCGGCGTTGAACTTGACGCCGAAGGCATCCCATGGGATGAACGCATTCATGCAGGCACCAAGACCAAGACGGTAAAGAACATCTGGAAAGCGAAAAAAGGTTTGAACGACGAAGCCGCAGTAAACGCCATCAAGGCCGAACTGAAGGCCCGCGCGGCTGGCGGCGTTCCTGCCCCCGTGGCCGCCGCCGCGCCTGCACAGCAACCACAAGGCGGACCGGCACCATTGCCCCCGCTGGGTGCTGGCCCTTTCGTGCCGCCGGGTGCAGTCTCACCGCCTGCGCAAACGGTTGCGCCTTCGGCACCTGTCGGCCCCCCGTCAACGTTTGAACAGTTCATGCCGCGTATTACTGCGGCTTGCACGTCGGGCGTTCTGCCGATGGAAGCCGTACAAGCGGCCGTCACCGCGTACCAACTGCCCAGCATCACGGCTTTGCAACAGAACCCCACTTACGTGCCGCACGTGTGGGCCTACCTGCAACAGCAGTATCCCGCGCTGGCCTAAATGGACCGCAAGGATTTCAAGCCCTGCGCCGGGTGCGGCAGGGGCGTGATGCATACGGGCCTTCCTCTGTTCTGGAAGGTCCGTATTGAACGCTGGGGCGTTAACGCGCGACAGGTTCAACAACGACACGGCATGGAAACATTTTTCGGCGGCGGCCCTGGCGGGGTTGCGCTGGCGGATGTTTTCAGCAGCGGGGCGATTGCCGAAGTATTACCCGGTACGGAAGTAGACGTTTTGGTTTGCGAAGCCTGTAGCACCAAGCCGAAAATTCTTGCTGCGTTGGCAGATTCCGAATATCAGAAAAGAAAGGACGGACCGGATGCACCTGATTAACACGCCGGTAGCCGAAGCGGCGCATGCCTTCCTTGCGCCGTCGTCTGCGCACCGCTGGGTATTTTGCCCAGGTAGCGCCCGCATGGAAGCCATGTACCCCGAAACGGAAAGTAGCCCTGAAGCTGCGGCCGGGACGGCGGCCCACTGGGTATTCCAATGCATGTTCGAAGGCCGTCTACCTGCGGTCAACGAAGTGGCCCCCAACGGCGTGCCGATTGACGCCGAAATGCTGGAAGCTGGCGAACTTGTTTACAACGACGTGGTAGCCACGCTGGGGCCGGATTGGCGGCAACGCGTGATTGTCGAACGCCGCGTAGACATTCCGCGCGTCCATGAATCTGCCAACTGGGGAACGCCCGACGTTCGCGGCTGGGGGCAGTTGCCGGACGGCCGTTGGATTCTGTACGTGTGGGATTTCAAGTACGGGCACAAGCTGGTAGAAGCCTTCGAAAACTGGCAGTTGATTGACTACGTTAGCGGGTGCATGTCCGAAGCCAACATAAACGGTTTGCAGGAACAAAACATTGTCGTCGTCATGACGGTAATACAGCCCCGTGCGTTCCACAAGGACGGCCCGGTACGCCGCTGGAAAGTTCTTGCAACCGACCTTCGCGCCCACGTCAACCGGCTGCATTCGTCGGCTGAAATGGCAATGGGGCCGGACCCGAAATGCTACCCGCACCCGGACGCCTGCGAAAACTGCAACGCCCGCCACGCATGCGAAGCGCTGCAACGCGCAACGTATCACGCGATGGACGTAGCCCAGCGCGCGCAACCGCTGGAACTTTCGCCGGAAGCCCTGGGCATTGAACTACGCATGATTAAGCGGGCGAAGGCGTTGATGCTGGCACGGGAAACCGGGTTGGAAGAACACGCCGTTTCACTTATCAAGCGTGGTCAACAGGTCGCATGGTTCGCCATGGAATCCAGCCCCGGCCGGAAGGTGTGGACAAAACCGGCGGCCGAAGTGTTGATGCTGGGCATGTTGAACGGCAAGGACTTTGCCAAGCCGACAGAACCCATTACACCAACGCAAGCGGCCAAACTTGCCCCAGCCCTGGCAACCACGATTGCGGCGTACAGCGCTGCACCCAGCGGGGCCGCGAAGCTGGTAGCCGACGACGGTAGCCGCGCCCGTCGTATCTTTTCCGTTCCCGCTTGACACGCGCGTAATACGCCGTCATACTTTCTTTTCACTTCACTACCAAAAGGTATTTTTATGTCAGCAGCAAAGCAAGAATTTTTGTCCCCCGTGGGCCGCATGGTTCAGGGGAACCCGTTTGAAAAACAAACCAAGGACCATCAAGGCCGCCCCTTGACCATCAAGACCGGGCCGAACGCAGGCCAGCCGACGCAGCGGTATTTCATCGCCGTAGCGTTTGCCAAGAACGACCCCGCGTTTCCTGCGTTCTACGCGCTGTTGCACGGTGCCGCCCGTGCCGGATTCCCTACGCTGTTCGACGCCCAGGGCAATTGCCTTGCGCGGGACTTTTCTTTCAAGGTAGTAGACGGTGACGACACCACTATTTCCAAGCCGGGCGAAACGCCGAACTTCCGCAAAGAAGGTTTCGCCGGTCACTGGGTTGTCAAGTTTTCCAGCAGCTTCCCGCCGCGCGTTTTCTACACCGGCAAGTACGCCGCCCACGAAGCCATCCAAGACCCCAACGTTTTGCGGCGCGGGTATTACGTCCGCGTGGCTGGCACCGTGGAAGGCAACGGCCAGAACGACAAGCCGGGTATTTACGTGAATCTGTCCATGGTTGAATTTGCAGGCATCGGCCCCGAAATCACCAGCGGCCCGGACGCAAACCAGATTTTCGGCGGCAACGCTGTGGCACTCCCACAAGGTGCCCAGCCCCTGCCGATGAACGCGGGAAACGGTCAACCGGCAATGCCGGGGATGATGCCGGGCATGCAGGCACCGCAACTGCCGATGCAACCGCAGGGCATGCCCCAGTACGCGCCCCCCGGCGGTCAGCCTTCAGCTATGCCTACTTTTGCACCGCCTGCGGGGCCTTCCATGATGCCCGGCGGTGCCCCTGGTGTGATGCCCAACATGCAGCCACAGCAACCGGCCATGCATCCAAATAACCCGGCCGCCGGGTACGCACCGCCCCCAGGGATGGCCGTACAGCCACACCCCGGCATTCTGGCGGGTCCTGGCATGTCTGCCCCGCCGCAGCAAGCCTACGGCGTCCCAGGCGTTCCCATGGCCGCACCGCAAGGCATGCCGGGCATGATGCCGCAAATGCAAGCGCCCGCCATGATGCCGCCGCAACAGCCGGTCCACCAAATGACGGCCGCCGCCCAGGGCTACACGTATGAACAGTTCATTGCGAACGGTCATACGGACGCGTCCTTGCGGCAACAAGGCTTGATGCTGTAACCCAGCAACCACACGGGGCGGTTTCGGCCGCCCTTCTTTCCTTTGATTTTTTAATGAGGTATTACCATGTCCAAACAATTGACACAAGAACAGCGCGACCGCAAAAACGAAAAGTTGCGCCTTGCCCGTGCCGCCGCGAAAGCTGCACCCGTGGCCGTCGCGCCGGTTCAAGCCGCAGCATCCGGCAAGCCCACGCCAGCCAAAAAGAAACCGGCCGCAAAGAAAGCCGCCCGCAAGGTTGGCAGCGGCGGCGCGCGTGCGGGCGCTGGCAAGCCCCTGGCGGATAAAGACAAAATGGTAGTTATTTCGTTCCGTGGCACGCCTGCGCAGAAAAAGAAGTTTGCCAAGCTGGGCGGCGGCGAATGGGCACGCGCCCGCGTCGAAGCCGGAACAGTCAAAGCGAAGTAAGGGCGGGGCCATGACGGCACAAGACGCAGCGGATAGCCTACGGGCCGCCGCTGTTGTTCCCGCACCCCCCAAGCCGTTGCCGTTCACGTTAAGCGACTGGGTAGGGCACACCGTTTACGAACGCGTGTACGTCTACTTTTGCGTGTACGTTTCCAGCGATGCGGGGGAATTTTTCTTTAAGATGGATGCCGACGACCAACGGACCTTCCTTCTTATCCTGGCTGAACTAATCGAAGTATGACGCACGTATCAGAATACCCCGCCGGATTCCAGTTCCGCGCGGGGCTTGGTGTTTCCACAGTTACCCCCGATTTCGATTTTGAAACCTACAGCGAAGCCGGGTATTACTTCGACTATGTAAAGCAAAAGTGGCACGGGCCGCCGTTCGCTTCGCAGAAAGGCAAGGGCCTGGGCGTGGTTGGGGCCGCCGTCTATGCATCCCACGAAACAACGGACGTTCTGTCACTGTCCTACAACCTGAAGAACGGGACCGGGGCACGCGTGTGGCGGCCGGGTATGCCGCAACCGCTTGACCTGTTGGAATACCTGGGGCGCGGGTCCCTGATTGAAGCGTGGAACGGCGGGTTCGAATGGTGGATATGGAACCTTGTTTGCACACGTCGGTACGGCTGGCGGCCGTTGACGATTGAACAAATGCGTTGCGCGATGGCGAAGGCCCGCGCGTTCGCTTACCCCGGCAAACTTGCGGTAGCGGCCACGGTCATGCGGCTGGCAGTTCAAAAGGACAAGGACGGCGGCCGGTTGCTGGATAAATTCAGCGTGCCCCGCAACCCGACCGCGAAGGACAAGCGCTTGCGTATTACGCTGGCCGATGACCCGGTAGACGGGCAAAAACTGATTGACTACAACGTTACGGACATCGTGTCCGAAGCCGAAGCCGCCAGCCGTTGCCCGGACTTGGAAGGCGAAGAACTGGAATTCTGGATAGCGGACCAAAAGATAAACCGGCGGGGCGTACACGTTGACGCCGACAGCCTGAAGGCATGCGCCCGCATGGTTGAACTGTGCTTGATTCGGTATGACGCCGAAATGAACCAGCTAACCGGCGGCCGGGTGACAGCGGCAAGCCAGCTTCCCAGCCTTAAATTATTCCTGCGGGACTGCGGCGTATACGTTGCCGATGGTAAAGGGACCATGGATGACGACGCCTTGGGGCACCTACTCAAAACCCCAGGCATACACCCGTCAGCAAAACGCGCAATTGAAATCCGGCAAATGGCTGGAAGCGCCAGCGTTAAAAAAGTTTTTGCGATGGTTAACAGCCTGTCGCAATGGCAGCGGCTACACGACTTGTTCAACTACCACGGCGCGCGGACCGGCCGTCCGACTGGCGAAGGCCCACAGCCCACGAACTTGCCGAAGGCGGGACCGTCCGTCTACAAATGCATGTGCGGCCGTCACAGCGGCATGCACCGCGCGGCGTGTGGTTGGTGCGGGTTGCCGAAAGGCCCCGACGCGAAGAAGGCCGAATGGGGACCGGACGCCGTAGAAGACGTTCTACAGGTCATCAAGACGGGCAACCTATCCATAGTCGAAGGGATGTTTGCCGATGCCTTGCTATGCGTATCCGGGTGCTTGCGTGGCCTGTTCACGGCCGCCCCTGGGTGCGATTTGATAGCGTCAGACTTTAGCAGTATCGAAGGTGTTGTTACCGCGTGCCTAGCGGGTGAAGAATGGCGCGTGGAAATGTTCGCCACGCATGGCAAGGCTTACGAACTGGGCGTGTCCAAAATTACCGGCATCCCGTTTGCGGAAATCATGGCACACGCTGGGTATGACGACGTGACGCGGCCGGAATGGTGGAAGCATCGGGCGCGCAAGGGTCCGCACCACCCCATGCGGCAAACAATAGGCAAGGTGTCGGAACTGGCGTCCGGCTTCGGCGGTTGGATAGGCGCGTGGCTGCGGTTCATGGCGGATTGCGACCCGCCGTTAGTCATGCCCGAAAAGGAAATAAAAGACGGCATCTTGAAATGGCGGGAAGCATCCCCGGCCATCGTTGAATTTTGGGGCGGTCAGGAACGCCGCCACGGCTGGGACCACGTTACCCCCGAACTGTTCGGTTTGGAAGGCATGGCAATTGCGGCGGTCTTGACCCCCGGAACCGCCTTCCCCGTGATGCGCAAGAACGGCACGCACAGCGGTATTACCTTCCAGTATGACGGACAAATTTTGTATTGCGTCTTACCCAGCGGTCGCGCGCTGCACTACCACAACCCCGTACTAGAACCGAACCAACGCAGTTTCGGCGGTCAATACTCGTTGTCCTTCGAAGGCTACAACACGAACAGGTTAATGGGGCCGGTCGGCTGGGTTCGCATGAACACCTACGGCGGCAAGCTGTGCGAAAACGTTGTACAGGCCACGGCGCGGGACATCCAACGGTACGCAATGGTCAATTGCGAACGGGCCGGGTATTACGTCGTCTTGCATGTGTACGATGAAATCGTGGCCGAAGTCCCCCAAGGCTGGGGCAGCGTGCAAGGGCTGGAAGACATCATGGGTTCGATGCCGCCATGGGCCGTATACAACGGCAAGCCGTGGCCGATTAAAGCGGCTGGCGGCTGGCGTGGCCTGCGGTACAGGAAAGATTAACCGGACAAGACCGACTTTCCGACGAACGGTAGCTGCAAGGTTTTGAAATCGTATTACACTTGCGCCATACCAACCGAAAGGCCCCGCACCATGAACACCGTAACCCTTGACCCAAAGATTGCCGAAGCCCTGATGCCCTTTAGCCCGCAAGTTAAAAAACTGGCGCTGGCAACAGTCAATCGTTTTATCGTGGCCGTCAACGCAGGCAACGAAGCTGAAGCCGACGCGGTGGACAATGAAATTTTTCAGGCACGCGGCCCCTACGGTAAAGCGCTGGACGCCGTGCTGCAGGTGATAAACGGTAAATGTGCTCTGACCGTTCCACAAATCGACACGCTGATTAAAGGGGCATTGGCATGAACGCCGCCCAAATCCATGCGCTGAACCGCGCCGTTCCCGGAACATCGTTGACGGTCGGCAAGGTCAACGCCATTATTGCCACGGCGTATAACCTGCATATCCAGAAAGGCGAAGCGCTGACATCCGCGAAGGCGGCCGAACTGCCACGCGGGGACCGGGCCGCCCTTTGCAAGTTGCTGCAAGACAAAGGCGGTAGCGATTTGTATACGAAGGAACAGGCCGGGGAAGCCTATTTGGCCATCGTGGAACGCCGCGTATGAACGTGCTGATTGCCTGCGAAGAATCCGGCGTAATACGGGACGCGTTCATAGCGCGTGGCCACAACGCCGTAAGCTGCGACCTGAAGCCCACGCGGCGGCCCGGTCCGCACTATCAGGGCGATGCACGCGACATTCTGCGCAGGTACTGGGATTTAATCATTGCACACCCCGATTGCACCTTTCTGACCGTCAGCGGGATTCACTGGAACACCAACCCGACAAGCTACCGGTACGGCGGGCACCAGACGGCGGACGCGCTGGCCTTCGCCCGGATGTTTATTGATGGCCCCGAAACGGCCCACATTCCGAAACGTTGCACCGAAAACCCTATAAGCATTCTGTCTACACGGGTGCGCAAGCCGGACCAAATCGTACAGCCGTATGACTTTGGGGACGACGCCAGCAAGGCTACTTGCTTTTGGTTGCACGGTCTTGCCCCGCTACCCGTGGACCCGGCCAAACGGTGCCCCGGCCGCTGGGTGATGCACAAGGGCATATTGCGGGAACGTTGGTCCAACCAAACCGACAGCGGGCAAAATCGCTTGGGGCCATCGCCCACGCGTGCCGAACAGCGAAGCGCAACGTACCAAGGAATAGCGGACGCGATGGCCGCCGCGTGGGGGTAGCATCATGACAAACAAAAAGGACTTTAACCGTATGACCTGGGCAATTATTCATTCTGGCTTGCCGTGGCTGTTGTCGGCAATCACGCTTTACATGACGTGGCTTGCGGGCAACCTGTCCCGCCGTGCCTGGGCGCTGGGCCTGTTGAATCAGGCGCTGTGGTGCCTTTACACCGTGGCCGTGTGGCACGTTACCGGCCCGCTGTCCGCCCTGGGGTTGATGCCGCTGAACGTCGGTCTTACGCTGGTGTATTACCGCAACCATCGGAATTGGCGGAAGCTATGACCGGCGAACGCGTCTTGGTGATTGACACGGGTGCATTCCTTGACATGGACTTTTCGAAGTTGGAAGCGCGTTTGCTGCACGCCGGGCTACGGTTTGAAACGTCGGTGTCTGGTCAAGGCGGCCACGTCTGGATTGTCGGAACGCCGACCGGCAGGCCCAGCGTGTACGCCGAACTGTGGGCGCAAAAGACCCCGGCCGAAGTGTTCGCGAACGTGGCCGCCTTGATGCCTGGGGACCGGGTAGCCGGACAAGACCGCTTTCTAGCAGAGTTCATCCGGTCAAGACCGTTTGGAGACTTCCCTACGTTGGAGCCGTTGACCCAGGCCGGGAAGGTGCCGCCGGTCATCGCACACGCCCCGCCAGCACGCCGGGGGCGTTGGTCTAGGGGGTAGGTACTGTCTGACCCGTAAACGCGCCTAGCGACCGTTGGCACGCGGTCAAGGTTGCTTCGGTGTCGGTGATACCACTTCGAAGGGCGAAATAATCTTGTCCAGCAGCGGCAGTAAGGACGGGCGCGGTTCCAGAATCCACGCCGCTACCTTCGGTTTGTCCGGCTGGGGCAGGGTTGACGGTTGGACAGGTTGCAGCGACCCGCAGCCCGACACGGCCAGCAGCAACACCACGGCGCAAAGTTTCGTTTTCATTTCGTGCCTTCTTCAGTTCTGCGGAACCGTCCGCGTCGATTGTTGACAGTGTGGCCGCCAGGGCGTCCCGTTGTTGCGTGGCGATGACCAATTGGCGGCCGGATTCAAGGGCGGCGTTCGTCATGGCCTGGGAGTGTTCCGCCTTGACCCGTTCCAGCTTGGACCCTAGCCGCCAGCCATTCACGGCCGCCCCAGCGCCGAAAATAGCAACGGCCACGGTTGCGTAAACGTAAGGCTTGATGGCGTCGGTAATCAGGTGAGTGTTTCCAGTTCGCGCCGTGCGATGGCGACAAGTCGGCGGGTATCGTCAAGGCCCAGTTGCCCGCCCTGTACCAGCTTGCGCACGCGGTCAGGATGGTCTATGGCGCTGTCCGGGATGGCATCACGCCACCACAGCACCGACCCGGCCACGGCGAAGCGTGGTTGCTGCAATAGCTGCGGATTTACCAACAGGTCTTGCCCCATGAGTTCGCCCACGCGTGCAAAGTTCGTTGCCCCGGTAATCATGGGCAGGCCCTGACCACGATACAACCAGCCGTCACCGGGGCGGATGTTGCCCATACGGCCGCCGTAGACGACTTCCGCCAGTTCTTCAGGCTTGCCCGCCAGGAAGTCCGCGCGCTTGGCTGCAAGACCCCAACGGCCGTTCGGGTACATCGCGCCCAGTTCCCGGATTCGCTTTGCGCTGTAGTTCAGGTCTTCCACCAACGACCGCAGGTTGCCCGATTCGTGCATGAGTTCCGCTAGGTAGTCGTCCAACTCCCGTTCCCCCAGGTTGAACATTTCCGGCTTTGCTTCTTCAGCGAAGGCGGGCGCGAACAGTTCAGCGCGGGCAGGCTTGACGCCCAGCGCAAGTAATACGCGCTTCCATTGGTCGGGGGTTGTTGGGAACATTTGGGCTTACTCTTTACGGCGGCGATACAAATAAGTCCGTACCGCTGTGCCCGAACCGAAGGAAAGGATGCCGACGTACAACCATAGGTCATCCGCCGGTACGTAGTGCGTGTGCATCACGCGCCACGCCTGGGCCATCGCCCACACGCCAACCAAGACCATGCCCACGCAGTGCCCTATGTTGTCGTTGTACTGGGGATGCCACAGCCCCAAAAGGCACAGCGCAATAACGCCGACAAGGCACAGTAAACCGAATGTCATAACCAGCCCCACTTTTTCAATACTGAAGTCAGCAGCGTACTAGCGTCAAAACGTTTCCATGTATCAAAAAGTTTATCGACAATGGCAATACCGAAAAGCCCCAGCAAGAAGCCGGTAAAACTTTCCGACAGGTTCAGCCACGAAGACACGTTGGGGGCCGCGTAATACGAAAGGGCCGCGCCCGCCGCGAACATGGACAAGCCACGGGGCCAAGTGGTTTTCAGCCACAGCAACGCGATAGCCGACCCCGCAGGGCCTGCTAAATGTTTGCCCAGGTCGGGCGGTAGGTCATTGAAGTTCACGGCGTATTACCTCAAATTTTGTTCAGTCGTGGCCGCCGGTCTTGTCGAACGGCTTTAAGTAATTATCGCCGAACCAGATAGCCACGATATGCCCCCACGTTACGGGGCCTTCCCCACGCAAACGTTTGACTTGCGGGGACACGCCCCATTCACCCCAGCGCCAGCCGTCCCAAAACAGCCAACACGTAATCGTCATACGAACGAAGAAGTTCAAGACGACGCCAATAGCCAGCACCAGGTACGCGGCCCACTTCACCGACCAATGCAGCCGGGCTAACGTGCCGTCGTTGCGGGCGTCCCGAACGTGCATGACCGCCAGGAAGAACGCCCACAGCACCAACAGGGTAAGCGCGGCGGTCATGGCCGGTACAGATTTTTAAAATCTGCTTTGATGGCGGCGGGCAGTGCGTCGGTAAGCGTTTTGTACCGGGCGGCCATGGCAGTTTTTAGCCCCGTGTGCGTCGTGGCCGCCACAACGGCGGGCCAGTCGGGAAGGTCTTTCAAGCCTTCGCGGAAAGCAAGTAGCTTTGTTACCGCCACGGTGTCCCCGGTTTCACTGGCGGCCCAACCCATGCCAACGATAACGGAAAACATTTCCTTGCGGTCGTGGCGGAACTTCGCCAGTTCCCCCGCCTTCAGGGTTTCAAAAGGAGTAGCTACCGCAGCAAGCGCCAGGGCTTCAGCCTCTGTTATTTCAATAACGGAAGCAGGTAGTACGCCCGCGTCGGACGCGTGGTCCAAAAAGTGAACACGGTTTTGCGCGGCGGGGTCTTTGTAGTAGGGCATGTGCGTTCCTTTTAACCTAATTCGACTTGGGAAATTATCGAGTTGAAACTTCCGGACAGGGAGTAGCGCGAACCCGGCGGAATCACTGCGCACATTGTGACGATAATAGATTGTGCGGCGTCATCGTTGGAAATAGTGGCGACGGACGAAGCCGCGTCAACCGACAGCACCAACAGTTGCAGATTGAACATTCGGTACGAATAGACCAAAAACTTTGGACGCCCTGTCAAGTTGTAGTAGTCGATACCCGTATTACGGACGACGTTTTGGTAAATTTGCCCGACGCCTAGCGCCGACGCGGGGTTTAGTAAAACAAACTTGGACAGGGACGCGTCCCAGCTATACAGCCCCCATGAGTTCGGGCCTGCAATATCGGCGGGGTCTAAAGCTATGTCATTGCGTTTAACGACCGGGTAGGCTGTGCCCCCGTCAAGGGCTAACGTAACCGCGCCCCCCGGATTCGCGGCGGCGGTATGCTCCAACAAGAAAATGTCACCGTTCTGTATCGCCAGGAAGTCCGGGGCGAAATTGGCAGTAAGGGCGTTCGATGTGCCGCCTGCAACCGCCACGGGTACGCCGTTACGTTCCTGGGTCCATGACGCGGCCACGCTTGGAAGGTCAACGTTAGCGGCTACGCGGGACACGTAAGTACGGAAGCCGTCCCCTGCGTCATACCGCACCCGGTCCCCGATGCCGTAGCTGTAGGCTACCCCGCTGTTCAGGGCGGCCGTAATGAAATCGGGCGTCCCATGTTCTTGCAGCAACTTGATTTCGCTGGTGATGTCGAATAACGTTTGATTCGTCTGTTGCCGGTCAACGTTTAGGCTGTTCGGGTCGGTCTTTGCAAGCTGGTAATACGGACCCCAGCCGGTCGCATAGCTGACCGCACCGGTTCCGGGGTCGGTTGCGGGAACTGCGGTCTTACCGCCAGCGTTTGCAAAAGGGATTGCGAAGTATTTAAGCATGGTAAAAATTCCCGTTGTTAAAGTTCTCGTGGAAGGCACCGAAGCCGAACCCGTCCGCTTCCCCCATTACGATGTAATCCGCCTTCACCGCAGCGGGGCGCGGTAGCAGGTCATAATTTGTAAGGATGAATTGTACTTGGGGGGCCGGGGGCGTGGTAAAGACGTAGCGTATTTTCATCAACAGCGAATCGACAACGTAAACTTGCCCGGCCCCGAACACCGCTTTTAAAATTTCGTTCGCCTGGGTGACGCTGTGCCGCGTGGTCAGTTGGAAATACCGCAGGCGTAATACAAGCCGTTTTTGTTCCGTCGTCAGAACAATGGATGCGCCGCTAGCTGCAAAGTTGCCGTTGTTAAAGTTTTCATCGTCCGCAGCGAAACCGAATATGTCTTGCCCCGTGCTGTCGTCGGGCGCAACGGCCAACGGCAGGCCCAGGATAATCGCCCACACGGCCAACCCGAAATCGTTTGCGGTTTGCAAGTTAAAAACGTCGGCGTACCAGTCCGTGAAAAACTGGGTTTGGTTTTCGTCATACCAAGATTGTTTCGCCCGCAACAGCCCTTCCAGCCGTTCGGCTTCGTTGTATTGCCACAGCAACGCCCGCAGCAAATTAACGGAATAGTCAAGGGCTTGGATTTTCATACAAGAACGACCGTAATACCGGCGTCGGTAATGGTTGCGATTTCATCAAGGGCTATCGGCACTTCAGCCACAACGAAGACGCCGGAAGCGACGGTACAGATTTCCATTTTCTGTACGTAGATGCCGGGGGCCTGAATGTTCACCGCGCCCGCCAGTTCGAAAGGGGACACGGACGCCCCAACCGTAAACCCGGCTTCGCCTTCGATTTCGCCCGCAGCAAACGCCAGGATGGCCGCCCGCGTCAACGCGTCGGGGTCGCCTGTAGCCCCCAGGACCCGGACCGTAGCGCGCGCCAGCATGGGCACGGGCGTGGGCCGTTCGAACGTGACGGGGTAGACCTGACCGCTTGACGGGTCCGTAACGTTTACCGTCGTGCCGCCGTTGTAATTGGACCCCATGCTTTTTGTACGCTGCAAGGTCGTGGCTACGTCCAAGTCGGTGCCGCCGTCTACGCAAGCGAAAATCGAATGCGGAACCATGCTGATACCGTCAATAACTTCCGTCGTGTCTTCCACATTTTCGCGGAAGCTAAGGGACTTCACGCCTTCCGTGTCATACAGCGCCGAAATGATGGCTTCCGGGCCGCCGGAACCTTGCAAGGCCAGCGTATTACGCCGACGAATGCGGGACGCTCCGTCCGATTCTTCGTTGCGCCCCAGTTCGGCGGCGTTCGGATTGGTGACACTTTCCCAACCCAGGACGCCGGTTACTACCGTGTTCAAGGCGGCGGCGTTGCAGGCAATCGGACCGAAATCTACGGCGATGAAATCCACCACGGCCAGCCCGAACGCGTCTAACGTGGCGTCCGCTGTGGTCGCAAACTGGGTGCCGTCTACCTTCGCGGCAATGGTTCCGGCCGGGATGAACGTTCCGACCACGCCGCCCAGGATGGCCGCTGCAATCGTGGACTTCGTGGCCGCCAGCCGCTGACCATCGGTCAACGACCAAATAGCGTCAAGGAAGACGCCGCCCGCAAGGTTGGGGTTTATTTGATTCGCAAGCGCCGCATTGTTCGCCAGCACGGCCGCGCGTGCGATGGTTTCGGCGGTAATCAAAACGCCTTGGGGGGTGTTCGGGGTAACCACAAGGTCAGACCCGAACACCGCGCGGTATTCGTCTTCTACAATCGTTTGTAGGTCGCCAGTGTCGGGAAGTATTACGCCGGTTTCCGGCATGTAAGCATAGTCAGCCATTTATAACCCCAGTCCCGAAAATTGTTTTGATGACGGCGCGGTATGACAGCACGTGATTTGCAATGACGGTAGACAGTTCGGGAACTTCGGTAACGTTTTCCACAGCCAACAGTGTGCGCCGCAAGTAGGCTTCGAACTGGGATTTGTTGGGGGAACCGTTCCACACGGTTGCGAAGTTCGGTATGCCCGCGTCAACGGCGTAAATCATTTCCGAAAGCTGGGTTTTTGCCGCGTGTTCGCAGGCTTGCAAAGTGGCTTCCAACTCAGACACTACGGCCAACGCGCCATCCCCGCCTATAAACAAGTCGTTCAGGTCGTCAACGGCTAGCGTTATGGTCATGGTGTCGGGTTCCCTGTATTACCGCCGCCGGTTGTTACGCCGGTATGCTTGTGCGTGACGAACGGAATTGCATTTATTACCGCCCCGTCCGGCATATTAACAGGACCGGCAAAAGTGCTACCGTCTGCGGTGATAGTCAAGGACGCCGCGCCCGCCGTCAGCTTCACCCGGTCAGCCCACACCGCCACACGTACCGACCCGTCAACAGTTTGTAATACGGCGTTTTCGGCGTCTTCCCCGTTGATGGTGTAGCCGGTCATCACGTCGGGGATAAAAACCGCGTCTTGAAACGAATGTAGCCGCAGCGTGTTGGGGGCGTTTTCTTTAAACGTTTGCAGGAATAGCGATATGTCCCGGTCGCTGGCTTTTATCCATCCCAGGTTACCGGGCTTCAAATTGAAATTTAACACGAAGCCCCCGCCGCCGAACTGCATAACTGGGACGCTGGCGATTTGAGCGCGGCCGATTTGTCGGTTGTCCGTAGTAAGAA
>Ga0181338_1000100_pt1 | contig 19459 bp, 52 predicted proteins | sample Sp13VDMM110SD_FD_122168 | JGI IMG/M metagenome (GOLD analysis project Ga0181338, IMG submission 122168) | Freshwater viral communities from Lake Michigan, USA - Sp13.VD.MM110.S.D | ecosystem: Environmental > Aquatic > Freshwater > Lake | place: USA: Michigan | collected 2013-04-23
CAATCAGAAGGAGAGAATTGTCAATCATAAGAAAACCAACCAAAGGACTTTCTTTATATTTAGGAGCAAATGGTACAATAAAGAATTGTATTACAAATAACACCAAACAAAACCAACCAATAGTTTGAGCAATCATTTTTCCATTCCTTTAAAAAGTCTGCGTAATGCTTTTACGTGAGGTTCTTTGAGCCAAATCATTCTAACTTTTTTATTGAAAAAATTTAATGGTCTTGCTGGCATTTTCATATATCTAATCCGTTTTGATATAGACTTAGTTTGACGTAATTTTAATTTTATAGCTATTACTTTTAAATCTACATCAGAATAATAAAGATAAAGCCAATGAGTATCAATCATTTCTTTTTATACCTACTGATACCTTCTTCAGTAGCAGTCTTGCTTATATAAGCCTCAGACACACCAAGTTGAGCTTTAATTTGAGCTATCGACACTTTATCTTTATAAAGAGCAATAGTAGCTTTTCTTACATCTGGACTAAAACCTTTATCACGTTTTGGCAATCCTGCTAATCGAGCATAGCGTAAGATGGTTGAACGCGAGCAACCATAATCTCCTTCTATCTTAGAAATCAATACACCAGCTTTGTAGGCATTAACAATACGAATAAAACGCTTGACCCTATTAGCACGCTCTTGCGCAAAGGTAAAGACGTTCCGAATGTTCTTTAAAATATTTAAAAGTAATTTAGGCCCACGTGAAGTGCGAACATAATCAGCTACAGTTTTAATATTGAGGATCATTCTTTTAAAGCTGCGTCAATCATTGATTGATAATAGGATACATTAAAAACAGCAGCGGAATGAGCATCCCCTACTGAAATTCTAATTTTATAATATTCGTTCATTTGACCATCAGTAGGATCACGCATCGCTTCAATAGCAGCGCGGGCTTTAATAATGGCAACTTCTTTATCCCGTTCCATAGAAACTTTACAACTAGCGCATGAGCAATAGTTTTCAGGGTCGGGCCACAAGTCAAGCGCCCTAGCAACCTTCTCAACCATATTCATTTTTCTACTTTCATTAAAATAAATGTTACAATAGCAGCTATATAACACAATAAAAATACTTCCATTGGATTATTCATCGCCAACGTCCTTCACACTGTTTCCAACAGGTTGAATTACTTTCACCGCGAGCAGCACAGCGATTGAGGCAGACAGATGATACATTACTGTCATCATATCTTGTGCAAACGTATTGATTATTTTTAATAACCCAATTAATACACCTAGCATCAGCTACGCTACTAATTAAAATTAAGCTAAAAGCTATTACATATTTCATTTTAAAATTCCTGTTTATGAGTAACAGCTACCCATATGATACAAAAACTAAGAGTGAGAATTAGGGTCATTTAAATACCTCTCCCATTACTGACGCAACAATAGCAAACAGGGTCCAAGCCAAAAACATAGGGTTATTATTTTTATGTAAGTTTACCGATGCTAACATATAGCTTCCAAGCGCCATACAATAAAAACTATTCATTTCCATTTTCCATAAAACATATACAACACCGCAAAACATATACAAATAAGCAAACCTATTTCAATTAAATGTAAATATATCACTTCCACTTCTCCCAAATTTTATAAATATCAGCTTCTTCTTTTTCCTCTAAAACAATAGCACATAGAGCCACCAGAAACAAGGTGGCGATAAAAAGAACGATAAAATGTTCAAGGACTGTCATTTTAAATTTTCCTTAAAATTCTTTTAATATTAAGTATATATTGATCAGGCCCTTTATTTCCTAAAGCCACCAAAGGTAAACTGAGAGGCCAAACTAAACCAAATACTAAAGGACCAATTAACATTTTCCACATAGGGTCTTTATTATTATAAGAACCAAAAGTAATAAATGCTACCCAAAACACTACCCAAAAATAAAGTAATATTTCCCAAGTCATTTTTAAACCACCCTCCTAATATCTTTCCTGACTTTATCCGGGTTACTTTTCTTTAAACCCATTACAATCATCTTTCCATTGACATAAAATTTAATATGCTTTCCAGCATAATGCCAATAATAGGTCAATCTCCTCTGCCTACATTCATCAATTGCTGTCTCAAGATTTGGAATACGGCGGCACATTTATTAATCCTCAAGAGTTGACGGTACATCTTTCCAAGTTAAAGATTTACTTAGTGCTCCAATAAAAACGCGCGATGACCTATATTTATCATTTGTGAGTGCAGCATTAGCTTTACGTGCTATTTTATCAATTGATTTAGCCGCTGATACGTCACCTAATTTAAAAATAGTTCTAGCTGCATTAGCTAAAACATCAAATTCATTTTCATTAATATTAACCGAAGCCATCAATCCTCCTGCTGATAACCTCACCTGTGGGCAACCATGTAATTATTTCTTCACCCTTACATAACACAAAAGGCTTCTCAGGTACATTACATTTTACAGTTTGAATAATTTTAAAACGTAAAGCCCACTCAGCGGCTAAAGTTTTACCATATCGGCGCGGGCCATTTACAAACTTACCGTATGAGTTATTTCGCGGGTGCATTATCATTATCTCCCCGCTTCGGCACACACCATTCATTTAAAAGTAATAGCTCTACAAGCTCGCCACCACGAACAACCCTCATATGACCAATACAAATTGTTGGAAACGGTATGGTGTATTCCCTGCCTAATACAAAAATCATTTTAATAACCTGCTCTATAGCTGTCCATAAAGTTTCTTGACATTTCATAAGCCTTAGCAACTTCATCAGGCTTATCACAATCTGGAGTTATATTAACAGGCTTCATTTTAACATGGATACGGTAAACGGTTTTCATAATAGTCCAGTTTGACCACTCAATAGCCTTTTCTCTTGTTTTCCATTTTTGATTATTATAAACATAAATTTGAGGGTCGTTTAAATATCCATAGCCATCTTTATACACATTAACCCAATATTCTTTCATTGTTTAGCGTCCCTTTTTAAACCTTCGCTTAGGTGAAGTTGGCGCTTGCTGATAACGAGGATGATTTAAATCTTTTATCATGCTATTTAAAAAAGCATGAGCTTCCATAACGGCGGCTACCCGGCTAGCCAATGATACAGGGTGCATGACCATTAAAGCCATAGCTTTTTCATAGTTAGAGCCTGTAGTCCTGCGTCTCAGCTTATCCTTGTCCACTCAATCCTCCTCTATTGTGCCGGGTACGATCCATACGTTACCATACATGGGGCAATAACCATTCCATCTACTATAAAAATCTTCATACTCCCAAACAATATAATGAGCTTTATCATCTATATTGTAGGGCATACCAAGGTTTTCTATTACCATCACAGCACCGTCCTAATTAAATCTACTTGGAAGTCCGGTTGGAGAGTGGGTCAGGCCCCGCGCGAGGACTTATAGCCATCCCGTACCGTATCAATTACCTACCGCAAGTTTTAATGTTTCGAGGTAGAACCAAGTATTTTTACAATATTTAAAGAACTGTACGCGGACCAGCCTTAACCCATCCCTGAGCCATCATATCAGCTACCAAGCTAGGGTCAACTCGTTTCTTTTCCTTAGTGGTAGGATTACCAAGCCATACCTTGCCAACCATACCGTGTTCGGATCGAGTAGCTAGTACAGCTTCACCACCATTATAACCAGTCCAATTGCCTGTTGGTTTACCCAAATCGGATTGGACCACATTAGGCTTTATATTAGTAGGACCAAGCTTAATTTCTTCATCCTCGCTTTCAGGACGAAGTACAGGTCTTTCACCCTGCAACAACCTTTCCTCGATTACCTCAACCTTCACCCAACGCCAGCTATAGCCATTACCTTCAACAGCTACCCTGTCAAAGTTCTTTTTAGCTTCTTCTTCGGTTGGATACCATGTAACATGGGACCAGCTATTGAAAGCTTTCTTTTGAAGCCAATATTCTGTGGACATTAGTCGGTCCCTTCCTCAATTTCATAAGTAGCATCATTGTTAACATTTTGCAGCTTAGCCCATTCTTGAGCGTCACGCAACAAAATAAACATAGCTACAAAAATACGTTCACTACCGTCATTAAGGTTCATCCAAACCTTAGCACTACGTTGAACAACTAAATTCCAGTCTTTTACATTATGCTCCATTCTACCCTCCTATTTGATACTTCATACTACATTATTTAAAATACCTGTCAATAAGAAAATAGGCAGACTTTTTACATCTGCCTACATAATCTTAACCGGCCATAATAGCCTTAGCTTGTTCTGTATTCAAAACTTGATAACCGCGTGAACATGGGAACATCTTGGCGCGACCCTTAAAAGCTTTAGCCGACTTCACCCATCGCACACCTTCGATCAACTTAAAATCAGATTTCTTATCCCATTCCTTTAAAGCGACCATCCAGTTTTCTTGAACTAACCAGTAGTTTGCCCCATTAAAGATTATAAACATTCTCTACCTCCATTGCTTCTACCATTACACACTACCATATTCTACAGCCTTGTCAATAGGAATAAACTACTATTTTAAATTCCTATAATAGCACCAGTACCAATTAATACCATACCAACTAAAGCCATCATACCTTGAATTGTAAACAAATCATAGCTAATCAAAGACCATAAGATTATACAGCCAATAGTTTGAATAATAGCTCCAACCCATTTCATTTAATCCTTCTCCATTCTGTTGCCTATCTTTATTCCTATAATTGGACCGATAACACAGCCTATTAAAATTCCAATTAGAAACCATTCACTAAGGCTCATTCTTCAAACCCCATCAGTTTGTCAAGTTCTTTTTCAATAGCGGCAACTTGTGAATAATCGGCATTACTAGCTTGATATTTAGCATAAACTCTTACCCATTCCTTCAACTTCTCATACTGTTCTTTTGTCATGTACCATATCCTATTTTATCTAGCTCCTCTGCATTAGCTTTAGCTTTAGTTAGAGTAGGGAACATACCTGTGTAATCAGAATATTCTCCATCTTGCTTACAATAACAATACCACCAATGTCCCTTTTTATAAATAAGCCATTTTCCATTTTGATAAGAACCATTTTTATTTCTAGTGAATTCAGCCATCCCTCATACCTCTATATAATGTTTGGTAATGTATTTGACCTTATCGTTATGCTTAACCATAATCATCCAACTATCAAGAGAACAACGATCTTTCCACCATACACTAATTATTCTATGCTTACTATCTTGAGCAACCCAAATAATACGTTTCATTTTGTTTCCTCTATAATTAGTTCTGTACTCTCAAATGGCAACGCGCAACCATTATAAAGAAATGGCCCGTATTGATTAATCAGTTCATGTAAATGAAATTCAGTATATCCTTCAGCATCAACTTTAGGTGGTTCGTATGTATGACCATAATTAGAAAACAATAACTTCCATCTATTTTTATGAATTTTAAAACCATACTCATTAAGTTTTACTTTAACCTTATTATTTAAAGATATTTTCATTTTTAATTTTCCATTTCTCGATCTTCAATCATACCATCATCATAATCAAAATCACTATCATCCTCATCGCAAACTTCGCACAACATACCATATTCTTAAACTGGATTGCTACATTCAGGACAATAAGGACCGGACATAATTTAATCCTTCTTTGGTGGAGCAGGAAGCGGTTGCCAGTGAGTTAAATTATCTATCACATCATCTATACATTGGAAAGCATCAACATTCCACCAGACTACAAATTGATAACCTCCATTATTAATAGCTAAAAATTCTGTCCCATCCTTTGGCGCTGTCTCAATAGGTTGCCAAGGGTCTAAAGATAGAGCTTCTTCTGCAATACAAAATATATCAGCTAAATGTTCTAATGATCTAGGCGGGTGTGGACCTTCAGCCAACAGCTTAATCTTCTCCAACGCTTCTCTAATCTTATCATTATTCATGTGGAAACTCCATCCTTCTTGCTATCCATTTATTATAAAATTCTTGCCCCATGCCTAGCTTATTAAATCTTTCATAAAAATTATCATGCTGCTTGCTATAATAAATGCTTTGTGGCACAGGCTCATTTATCTTAACTACCTCATAACCAGCTTCTTTTAATTTATTTAAAATATCCTCTCCTGTATAATTGATATTGCTGTCAGACAAGATATTTAAAAGTTTTTCATCAGTCATTTTAGATCACCCCTATTATAAATCTCTCTGAACTTAGCACTTATTTCAGATGATACATAAGTTGCAATAATGATGCTAATTGAATTATGAATAGCCTCTTTACTATCTTTTGTTTCTGTTAGTTGTTTATTTAAATATTGTAAAACTTTTTCATCATTCATTTCTTTAATTCCTCTTTCACCAATAGAGCAACTTCCAACGATAACAAATCTTTTAATCCATCGACAGCAGTTTGAAGCTTATCAATATCCGTAGTCTTAGCTACCATTTGTTTAGCTACCATTTGTTGAGCCATCAAACCAACCATGATTTGAGCACCTTCAAATGGGCTAATACCTTGAGACTTAAACCAAGCTATTAATGCAGTCTGAGCATCCTCAACTTCTTTTTGTTTTAGCATTTTATTTTCCCCTTATGGAAATTTAAAAGAGCTATCATAAAATTCTTTTAAATATTCTTCAGCTCGGGATTTAGTCATTTCCTCGCTGATATGAACAGCTTCAATACGAATACCTCTTAAATCAGGTAAGCTTTTATTTAAATCAAACCATTGTGTCCAAGTACCATTATATTTAAATCTTATTTGTTTCTTCATGCTTCTAATCCCTCTACAATCCTTCTTTATTACATATTTATTGGATCGTGTCAATCCCTAGACCACACTAATACCCTCTTAATATCCAATCTAACCTTTTGATTTTGCCCACAATATTGGTTGAAAAAGCCTATTTTTCAGGTCTGATTTTAAGTCCAACCTGTTAACGTGGGTTAAGCCGTTGAAATGTCATAACTTTTTCTGTGACATTCTTCCTTTTATGGGGTTAAAATCAGTGGTTTTCTGAAAAGCGAGTTATCAGGCCAAGTCTTTGATTTATCTTCTCTTTTATATACTTCTATATATATATAATATATATAATAATATTTATAGGATATAGGGGGTAAATAGCCCTTTTTAGAATAAGTCGTTTTTCATACCTCGTTTTAGAATAGCTCACTTTAGAATAGCCCCTTTTAGGGGTAGGATGGAGGCAGATCATTATATTTCATTATATACTCAATAAACAGAAAAAACGACAAACAAATCAGATAGATACACCTATAATTAGCCATTATATGAGAAAAATTTAAATAAAGGAAATTACACAAAAACCTGAGACATTATATGGACTTAGCTTAGCTAATGCGAGGATTTTTCATAAACCGATAAAGTGTGATATTGAGGGAGATAGGTCTATAAACCATTGAAATTAAAAGATAAAGGGTTAATTTGACAGGCTTTATGAGTTATGGTATAGTAATTTAAATGAATGGAGGATAAAATGGCTGACAAATATGAAATAAAAGAAACAGGACCTGTAAATAAGCCTTTTCAAGTATTTTATAAATCAAATGATGGAGCTTGGCCTTTGAGCGAGCACCATAATAAATTGGAAGCTACAAAAGCTATTAAGCGTTATGAAGAAGGTGATAAAAGGCGAGCTAAAAGGTTAATTAAATGAAGCAAAAATATAAATATGAAATAGATGCTACATTAGACCACAAACCTAATAAGCCTCTATATAGACTTAAGACAATCAAAGCCGGTAAAGAGATTACCAAAGTGGTTGGTATAGGTCAATTACATACAATGCACCAAGATGGTAGAATTTGTGGGCATATTCCCCCTTATTTAAAAGAAAAAATGGGACTACCGAGACGCAAGACTAGAAAAGATAAAAAGGGATATGTTGAGCCGGTAAATAAGCCTTGGCAATTACCAGATAGTTTTGAAGTGTCTGCGCTTTATGTACCGCATGTATGGAACTTGCCTAATGAATTTAAAATTGATATGAGTAATGGAAGTACAATAGAATTTAGCGGTAATTCAGAACCAATCAAATCAATGGAATTAAACCATCCTGCTACTGGCCGCGCTTATTTAATCAGTAGAGAAGATGGTAGATATTGTGTAGTTATGCCAGATGGTACATTAGACGAAGATTGGACGCCATTAAATTTAGCGGAAATGTATATGAATGTAGTGAATAAAGAGCTTGATAATAAATAAAACATACCTACAATAACCAATTAATTTAAATGGAGGACTATAAAATGATAGGACATACGGTAATCGAACTGACTGAAGAAGGATTAGATAGGGTTCTTGGTGGTCAAATTGGTATGACCTTTATTGTAGATAGTATGAGTGGAACTGCTGGAAACGCTGTAGTTCATGTAAGAGACTATCGTTACCCAACTGAAAATAAGCCATATCAAATATGGTCTATCAGCCCAGATGGATATAATTTTATAAATAAGGGATAAGGAATAAAGTAAAATGCCTTACATCTGTTATGAAGAAAAGAACTTTCACCGCAAGTCTCGCGCGTTGATTGAAACAGCAAATGAAATTTGTAATGATTATATGTCGCAGGGTTACACACTGACTTTGCGCCAGTTGTATTATCAATTTGTTGCGCGTGGTATCATTGAAAATACAATCAAATCCTATAACAATCTTGGCGGTCTAATTAATGATGCAAGGTTGGCAGGCTTGATTGATTGGGATGCTATTGAGGACCGAACACGCAACCTTGAAAAACAAGGTACATGGGATAGTCCAAAGGACATTCTTAAGGCTGTAGCAGAACAATTTAAATATGACTATTGGGATAGTCAGCAAACGCGCGTTGAAGTGTGGGTAGAGAAAGAAGCATTGGTTGGTGTAATCGAGCGTGTAGCTTTTCGCTATCGTTGCGCCTATTTCGCTTGCCGTGGTTATTCTTCTCAGTCTGAAAGCTGGCGTGCCGGTCAGAGATTTAAAGATTATAATGATGCCGGGCAATCGGTGGTCGTCCTTCATTTAGGCGACCATGACCCTTCTGGCATTGATATGACGCGGGATAATAAGGACCGCTTGCGCCTATTTTCAGAAGCTGGGGACGTACAAGTAAAGCGGCTGGCACTCAATATGGATCAAGTGAAGAAGTATAATCCTCCACCCAATCCAGCTAAAATGACAGACACACGCGCTAATGAATATGTGGCTAATTTTGGTGAAAGCTCTTGGGAATTGGACGCACTCGATCCTAAAGTTATTGATGACCTAATCGCAACCAATATTGAAATGTATATTGATTGGGATAACTGGAATGAAGTTAAAGAGCGTGAAGAAAAGGCGCGTGAACGTATGATGAAAATGGCAAAGAATTGGAAGGATTAAAAGCAAATGATACTATTTCAAAAAGGTGCTACATCATGGGGTTTCCAAATTGGACCATTTTATATGTATTGGCCTTATTTAGAATATTGGAAAGTAGGTTGTAGGCCAGAAGTAGGTATAGAAAATAACGATTAAACAACGCAATAATCTTTCAAAATGTATCAAATAATAGCAATAATATTTCTATAATAAAACTAGACAATCTTTTAAAATGTGGTATGTTAGGAGCATCAGAACAGAGGGAATAAGCAAATGAACCGCAATTTTGAAATTGATCCGGCTCGTAAATTTGAAACCACTCGGCTTGTCAAAGGTACAAAAGTAATCTGCAACGGTTATGAAGGTACTGTATCAAAGCTTTATAGCGATGGCGAAACCGAAGCTGGGCGTATGTATGAAGTTCGTATGGAACGTGGTTCAGTTTGTGTATGCGGCTCAGATTTGATCCCGGTAGCTTAACATGACACAATACGAACTATCCAAATACGATTTTGAAGCTCTTGATAAGCTAATGGCTAATGCCATTGGTGACGCCCCTAAGCAAGCTTTGACTGTACTGGATAAGGTAACAATCGAGCGATTGAAGGAAAAGTTTGTTAAGGGTCATAGTGCAACAATTGAAATGGAGGATGAGTAGATGAATACAATACCAAAGTTGCCTAATCCATTTGATGCTATCTTTGATCGCGGTCAGGACCATCTTAAAAAGATTACACAGCCTAAGCGCCGAAAAGCTACATCTAAAATGAAGCGGGAATTTGAAAAACATCTTAAAAAGCTTACAAAGAATAAATAACTAAAACTATCGCTTGACACTTCTAAAAGAATGTAGTAAGTTATTGAAGTCAACCGGGCAATAGTCCATAGCAAAATGTAAAAGGAACTAAGCAAATGTCTAAGCAAATTTCACTTGGTAAGAAGAAGAAGTCTTTCAATTCGATCATGGAAGCTGCGAAGGTTGTAGCTGCACAGACTGGTGAACCTTTGGATCGTGTTTATATCCGGCTCTATATGCGTATGCGTTCCGGTAAGAAGCCGGTCACGGCAATGAACAAGGCACCGCGTAAGTATGTCCGACGGTTGGTTGTAACTGAGCAACACGTGGCGGTTTAAAAGTTGATTAATGTTGGCCCGATGGTTCGCCCAAGGGCTAAGGCTAGTGGCTACCAATGGGTTAATTCCCAGTAGGTTGAAGCGCGACTAGCATTTAATTTTAAAATGGAGAATGTAAAATGAAAATCATTTGTGATTACCCAAAGCGGGAAATGTCCATTGCCAATGCTATCGAACATAAGCTTGATAGCGATGGTGATAGGGATGGTCAAATTGAGCGAGCTATTGCCACTAGTAGCGCTTGTACCGAAATGATTGGTAAAATTGTCCAAATGCTTTATGACAACCAAGCATTGAGTAAGGACAATATTAAAGATTTGATCGGCTATAATTTTACAGTAGAGGATTAATTAAAATGTGGATTATAAAAGAATTGTCAACCCTTACCGTGCTGTCATTGTTTTTCCTAGCAATGTGGGTATGGGTAGATTATATTGCAAATAGCCAAACAATCATTTATGGTTGGTAATTGTTAACGCCAGATGACCGAACGTAGGGGCCGATGATGAAGAAAAATCTATACGAGCCGCACCCACCGATGATCGACAGCGGGACATTCTGGCGGTGCGAACACGGCAGCACGGGTTGGTATGCGTGCTGGCGCTGCGGCGGCTGGCATCCGATCCAGTTCCTAAAGCACCTTTTCCAAGTCAAGCGCGTCCTCTGAAATTCGCAGTCAACACGCATTAAGGAGCCGACGATGGCAAGCGCCGATTACGACTATGACGGGCAAATCGCCGGGGAATACCGGGACAAGGCGGTCGCTGATGCGACTAAGGATTTACGGGCTGAACTCGTAAAGGCGGTGTCGTTGCTCCGACAAATTTCACACTACGCGGACGGACATGAGTTGCGCGGTAAATGGGCATACGACCTACGCAATCTTAAAAACGAAGCGGCGGCCTTCGCTGAGAAGCATTCGCATTAACAGGGGTTATCTAATCCCCCTCCTCTAACAGCTTTACATTACTAATCATATAGCTTTTTTGCGTAGTACCAAATTTATCTTTTAATTGTTGACGGCTCAACTCTTGGATATGGTCACGGTCCATTAAAATTTTAAGAGTGCGTTGGATAGCAAACGTAGCTCCCATTTTATCCACTCTAAATGCAGCTACACCTACCAGACGTTTGGATATAAAGCCATAAGGAATAACCTTTTCATCAAACAAAGCTTTATCTTTAGCTGTGCAGTATCTTAAAATTTCTTTCCACTCACCAGTTGCATATTCTTTAATAACTCTGCTGACTTCATCAATCTGTTTTATTTCTTGAGTGTTGGCACCAATCTTACCACTCTCAAACTTTTCAGTCAAAGTTTTAATATCGGCGTCAACCATTCCAATAGCCCAGTCTATATGTTCTTTTTCTATAGTTGGGTTCCACATATTAATGCCCACACTGACTATTGCCGCGAGCTTTAGCGCCTTAAGGTGCGCTCTATTCCATAGCTCAATGACCACTTCATTATTACTTTTATTATTTATGAAGCGATCGCATTGATGGGAAAAAGCTGTTGCTATTTTAGAAGCTTCATCAGAAAAGTTTACAGTTATAACGCGGCGGGGTTGTGAATTTTCAACTGTCGCTGCATTAGCCGCTATTTGAGCGAGCTTATCAATTAAATCATTAGACGGCACAACAGAAGCATGGTTTACATTCTCTGCTACTCGCTCACCATCGTATTCAATTAAAAGAAAACGTGGTAGCAATCCTTCACTAATCATTTCCTCATTCAGATTTTTATAAAACGTATGCGGTGTACTCTCACCTAGGATACTAAAAGCTGGTGAAGGAATAGCTGCAATATTTTTATCTTTATCAGAATAGATCGAAGGGTGAGCTACATCATTAAAACCAGACTTTGCATATAGCTGAAGGATCATTCTTCTAAGACTGACATTAGCACCATTACCATGACCGTCTGACATACTGGCAAGACGCAAGCCAAATTCAGACAGAACAGATACAAAGCCGGGATTTTTATTTAAATATTTATAAAGTGCTGGACCTGAAGCTATTTCATCCGGCCCAATACATTCTTCTATGCTTGGCACTTGCTGGCGAACGTGAGCGATAATTTTAGATATGCCAGATTGAATTGCTTCTTTACCGCGTCCTGTTTTAGCTAATAATAAAACATATTGATTTAAACCAGTTGACGATACATTGTAGGCACGCCCACAAATACCAGCCATTAAACCTATTGCCGCTGCTATAGCTATCTCTGGTACAGGTCTAGGTGCAGCTTGGTAAATAAATTGTGCAATTTCACCTAAAAGGCCCGGAGGAGGTTGCATGTGTAATTTATTTTTAGGTAGTGGGAGTTTGGTTACAGCACTTGGATTTGAACCAAGATTTTCGCCGTCAAAGGGCGCTGTCCTACCGTTGGACGATGCTGCATTATGATTTACATTATAAATGGTAGGACCGGCAGGGATCGAACCTGCAACCAGACCGTTATGAGCGGTCGGCTCTACCATTGAGCTACGGTCCTTTAGTAAAGCATTATCAACTTCAATCTTTAATGCGTCCATGTCAATAGGTGGCAACTCACGATCAAAAGATTGATCCACAATATTTTTAATATAGTCAATTCGTTTAGATTTGTCTCGTTTACCTAAAGCAGACTGCTTAAAGATACGAACCACTTGCATTTTATTTTTAGTATAAAACGCAATCATATTAATTAAAGAAAAATCAGCTTCGGATTGAGAAGGGTACATACCTCCCCATTCACCAGTCCATAGAGCTTGAAACTTATTGCCGTTTGCAGCTTCAGAAGCGATTTTAATAATCTCTTGGTCCGATTGTGTTTCAGGCTGACTTTCAAATTTTAAAAGTTGAGCTTTCTCAGAACCAAGACTTTCCCACAATGCTGTTAATTCGTTTTGACATTCTCTTATAGGCTCATTTAAATAAACATTGCCTGTGAACGTCGCATAGCGTTCTGTTGAATACACTTCAATAGAGTTGCGCCGTCTGCCTTGGGGTACAGAACCTTTAACAATAATGTGAAGCCCTTGGCCGCTTGGCGATAGCTCAGAGTAACTAGCAAATGTTTTAAATATTTCTTGCTGGCGAGCGATTAAGGCTTGATCTTCGGTAGCGTCTAGGTCAATAAAAGCGTAAGGATTGTTGGCAGAAAACACAAAGCCAATCCCACTATAATTGCTAACGCTATTAACCACTTCATCAAAGCTACTCCAATGAGAGGGATTTGTAACTGATGCTTTATTACCATTAATTTGATAAGGAACCTTGGTTAATTTAGAAGCCCCAATATCTTCAGCCTTCCACAGCACCCAAGACTTGAGCGCGCGTAATTCCATTGGAATATTATTAAAATTATTTGACAGGAAAGCCCCCTGCTAGCGAGCTTTATGCTTCACTAGATAATCATGTAAAGCTTGAAGTTTTTTATAAGATGGATTTTCTAAAGTTTCACCAGAAAATTTACAAACCCAACTGTAAGACAAATCTAAATCTTCAGCTATAGTTTGTAATGATAGACCGGGCGGCCTATTCTTTAAAAGATTGTGGGTAATTTTATAAAAATCCATTTGGGAATATGGCCCTATTATTCTGGAATGATTTAAGGCATACGGCGTAAAAAAGTTACTGTCAATGGGGTTGACAGGGGAAAACGACATGATAGGGTGCGGATTGTCTCGCAGTCAAAGGAAGCTAATTAAGGTTATCCTCGCTATTGGCCGGAAAGGATGTTCCGGTGTGCTTTAATTAGATAACTGATAGAGTAGTGTCTATCCTGCGAGGTACTTTTTAATTTTAATTTAAATGGATAATAATATGAAACGTAAAACGATTAAGCAGCTTGAAGCTGAGATTTATAGTCTTGAGCAAGATGTAAAAGCACTTAATGCTCGCTTGCATGATAAAGAAAATCAAAAAGATGATATGCGAGTAGATCGCGACAAAGCTTTACAAGCCGAAAAGAAAACCCGCGCCCAGTTTGACGATTTAAAGCAGCGTCTTTTGTCTACTGAAACTGAGAATGCACGCTTGAATGGTTATATGTCACGTGTCCATGAAGATGATATTGTACGTGATGGGTTAGTTGAGATTGAGGATAGACAAGGAAAGCGTTTAGTTCCTAAACGCCCTAATCCAATGCAATCTAATTCATATACTAACTATGAACAGTTTCAGTCGCCTTCAATAAATTCAATGTTGTATGGTACTGAAAAGAAAACCCATTGGACGAGTTATTAAAATGAATTGGTCAAATGCTTGGGGCGCTACTCAATTTGAGCCTCTTAAAGTTGAAACCTCATCAACTGAAAACATAAACCCTTACGATGCTATGGACCAAGACGCTTTGCTTATGGCTCATCAGGCTATGAAGCAAGAGATAGAAGTTTTAAAAGAAAAAGAAATGGAGTTGCGTAAGTACATTGTCGGTCGTGCATTTCCTCAGAAAGAGGAAGGCACTAACACGCTCGATTTAGGTAACGGTTATAAGTTGAAGGCGGTTGTAAAGTACAATTACAAACTCGCTGATAACGATACGGTTGATAAGACGTTGCAAGAAATTTCGTCCCTCGGAAACGAGGGACCTTTTATCGCGGATCGTCTTGTATCTTGGACACCTAATTTCCTTAAGACTGAATATACAAAGCTTCAAGAGGATGCAGCTAAAGGTGATGAGACAGCGAGTAAGATTTTAAAGCTTACTGAAAATATGCTCACCATCACTGATGCTGCGCCGACACTTGAGATAAAAGAACCAAAGGCGAAGAAATGAAAAATTTTATAGCTGTAGTTTGTCTTGCTATTGGGCTTGCTGGTTGTGGTCGTGAAGCTGATGTAGCATCGCGCAATCTATCTCAAGCGGCGGATATGTTTGAAGTTAACCGCCGTATTGTTTTTTACAATGGGATTACTGGTACTTACATTTTGACTGTTGAAGGGCTTTGCTCACTTGGAAATTATGATAAAGCTAAGGAATTGACAGTTACTTGTAAGACTGGTCCAGCGGCATACAAAAAACATTTCCTTGGCCTATCGGATAATGTGACATTCTTTGCAGAACAGATTGAAGCTGCCAAGGTTAGCACATATCATTATCGGGTTATTTTTAAGCCTTCTGTAATCATCCCCGATATTGATTTAAAATATTAAATTAATACAGGGTGTAGGCTAGTCCGGTTAAGTCGCTGCACTTGGGTTGCAGAAATCGCAAGTTCAAATCTTGCCACGCAGACCATTTTTAAAGGAATAACAATTGGATCAACGCGATTTAAAACCAGCAAAAGATTTTGCTAAACAATACGGTTGTAAAATCATTGCTTATGGTGGCACTGGATCAGGAAAAACACCTGTAATTAATACTTGTCCGCGTCCTGTACTTTTAGCTTGTGAGCCGGGCATGTTATCTATGCGTGGTTCTAGCGTGCCTACATATCAAGCTGTAACAACTACAGATATTGACGGCTTCTTTAAATGGTTTTTTAATTCAGCAGAGACAAAATCTTTTGATACGCTTTGTGTTGATAGCATTTCATTTATGGCCGATGTGTATTTACAAGCGGCTTTAAAAACTAATAAACATGGCTTACAAGCGTATGGCGAAATGGCTACTAAAGTCATGGACCATTTACGCCCGCTGTATTACACCCAACAGAAGCACACCTATTTAATCGCTAAGCAAAACGATGAAGGCGAGAAGAAAAAACCTTATTTCCCCGGTAACGTTTTAAATATTGAAGTGCCGGGTTTGTATGACTTCATTTTGCATTTGGGTATCCATAACGTACCCGGTATGGGGCAAGTTAAAAGCTTCCAGTGTCAAGAGACATTTGATTTTATGGCTAGGGCGAGAACTGGAAACCTAGCTGAGTATGAACCACCAGATATTAATTTAATTATTCAAAAGGCTATGACGCAATGATGAACAACGATCAGTTAACCCGTAATGAACGTGTACGCTTGGAAGCTCTTGCTAGAACACAAGGTATGTCTGCAATTAACCTAAACAATTGGGAAGAAATGAAAGAGCAAGCCGAAAAGGTTGAAGCTTGGCTTAAATCTGCTGATTTACAAGGTAAAAATTAAAATGAAACCCCTCCTCGTATCTGCCCCTACCTTTAATGAAATTAAAATTCTGCTTACTCAACAAGGCAAAGAAATTAATGATGGTGTGACGACCCTTCAAATTGAAAAGGGTACAGCTATCATGCCACCTTACGATTTTAGGATGGTGGCTGTAAGGCAGAATTGTTTAGGAGCAGCCGCAGAAGTTTTTAAAAGTGAAGCCTCAAATAGCACTGATGAATTTTTAAAAATCGCAAACCAAATCTTTAATTGGTGTTTAACAGGAGATATTGTTGACAAAGAAAGAAAGGAAAGTTAATGATAAAGATCACAATAGAAGGCCCTCAAGGTTCTGGTAAAACTAAACTTATGAATACCATTAGCTATATTTTAGAGTTTTCTAATAAAAGTCATATTTGTGTTGAAGAAGCTACAACAAATGACTTTTTAATAGGTGGCGAAACATTAGATTTTGTTATTGTCACTAAAGTTAAATCTTAAAACAACTCGAAAGGATTAAAACTAATGCCTCTCCAAGATTTTGATGCACGTTCCGTTCAACCTCAACAGCCGGGCGGTATGGGTAGTCACCCATGCGGTATTTTTGATTTTTTAATTTCTAATACCTACTTGCAGCCGAGTGAAAACAATAAGCATCTTATGTTGCATGTTGAATTTACTTCTCCTGCTGGTCGTCATGTTGAACGATTTATTGTTGATGGTGAAAGTGCCAAGGCAATTGAAATTGCTAATAAGCAAATCTCTGCTATTTGCCATGCCACTAATATCTATCGTTTGACTTATCCTAAGCATCCTGACGGTAATCCGATTTTCGATCAAGCCGCGCGTGAATTGCGTAACGGTCGTGGTCGTATGGAAATTGGTTTCCAAAAGGGTCACGAACCTACGGCTGAAAAGCCTGAAGGTGGGTATGTTGAAATTAAAAAGTATTTTGACAGTGCTGGTAATGAGCCGGGTAAAACTGGTGCGGCACCGGCTGTTCAACCGGCTCAGCAGCAAGCGCCAGTACAGCAGCAACAGCCTGTGCAACAGCAGCAACCAGCACAGCAAGGTTGGGGTGGCGTTCCTGCTCAGCAACAGCAGCCAGCCCCGGCTAATAATGGTTGGCAACCGGGACCGAATAGCGCGGCTCCTGCCCAAAGTCCCCCGCCTTGGGGTCCCAAGTAACTAAAATTAATATTTAAAACTAATATCGGGGTGAAGCAGCCCCGATATTTTTAAATGAGGAATGGTAGGATGCAATTTGTAATAGACCGTACCAGCCAATATTCATCGGACGACAAGCCGCCGTGTGAAGGCGCTAAATATATTGACGGAATTAGAGTAGATAAGCGTACTGTTGATGATCCTGCTAAAATTCCAAGTTATAAAGGTCAAAGCGCGTGGTGGTATAAAGATGGCCGCAACCATAGAGTAATTGACGGTAAAATTTGCCGAGATTTTGACACTAAATATTGGGTTATCGAAATTAAAGATTTAGATGAACTAATTAAATTTAATAAAGTTCACGGTGATCTAGTCTTATCCACTGATGAAGGTAATCCATCTATTGAAATTTATGATAGTTACCGCGAATAATGCCCACAATTCTAGATCACTACAATGGACGTTGGCAACCACGTATGATTGACGATAGCTCACCCAAATTAAATGCTTATGAAATTCAGTCTAGGCTTTATGAATATGCTGCTGAATATAGCGTTGAGAAATACCCTTCTGAGCATCGCAATCATTTAGGTATTTCTATAATCGGTAAGGAATGCTCGCGCGAAATTTGGTATGGTTGGCGTTGGGTTAAATTAATTCAGCATGACCCTAGAATGCGCCGCTTATTCCAACGCGGTCATAGAGAAGAAAAGTTATTTGAGGACTTCCTATTGTGGGCAGGATTTAGCTTACGCACGATTGATCCTGAGACAGATAAACAATACAAACTATCTTTAATCAATGGTCATTACGGTGGATCAAGTGACGGCATAGCTTTAATTCGCTGGTGCGAAGATTTACCAGTCATTGTAGAATTTAAAACTCATAATGATAAATGGTTTGAAGATTTAAAAAATAAAAAGCTTAAAAAATCTAAGCCTCAACATTTTGACCAGATGAGCGGGTACGGTAAAGATTTTAAAGTTAAACATGGTCTGTATGTAGCTGTAAATAAAGATACCGATGAATGGTATTTTGAATTTGTAGAGCTTGATTGGAATAGAGCTATTGAGTTGGAGAAGAAAGCCGCAGATATTATATACAGCCAAACTCCACCACCCAAAATAAATGAAAACCCTGCTTACTTTAAATGTAAATATTGCGATCACGCGGGAACGTGTCATAGAGGCGAACCTGTTGAAATTAATTGCCGATCTTGTATCTTTAGCAGACCAACTGATAACGGTACTTGGACTTGTGAAAAGTATGGAGTGATACCTAAAGATTTTATAAAGCTTGGGTGTCCTGAGCATAAGGGAATAGTATGAAGCAAAAATTTCCACTGTTAGAGCAGTTGCGTTCCGAACGCTTAATGCGTGAAAATGAAATAGCAAAGCCTTATAAAGATGATTTAAAATTAATGACAGAGGTAGCGGCTAGTTTAAAGCGCCGCTTACGTGCCATTGAAGAAACTATGGCTAGCGATATGGCTAAGAATATACCTGATATAATCGCGAATGAACTTAGTCATAAGCTTATGCACACTGTCATGGAAGCCGCAGCTAAATCTCATAAGCCTAATTCTTTTATAGTCGAGTTACCTAAGCATATTGCGTTTGGTCATCCTAGCTCATTAGAAGCTGAAGCAGTCCGACTTTATAAAAATAATTGTTTACCTAAATTATCTTTAAATGTTAGCGAAATGACCCATGATTTTATGACAATTATTGATGTTAGAATACCCGAATTGGGATTTAGGTACGCGATAAACAAATGACCCTAACC
>Ga0181338_1000101_pt1 | contig 19238 bp, 4 predicted proteins | sample Sp13VDMM110SD_FD_122168 | JGI IMG/M metagenome (GOLD analysis project Ga0181338, IMG submission 122168) | Freshwater viral communities from Lake Michigan, USA - Sp13.VD.MM110.S.D | ecosystem: Environmental > Aquatic > Freshwater > Lake | place: USA: Michigan | collected 2013-04-23
CAAGAGAAAACAAGCTCAGCTACTAGGTATCCTATTTGCGGAGTATCAGATTCTTACTACAGAGCAATCTAGTATTGTAAGACAACAAATGGATAGACCAAGTCATGTTTATGCTGATAGCAATAGTTTATGGGCATTCTATAACTATGTGACTATTGCATTGCAACATTCACATCCTAAGACTTGGATGGAAGATCAAAGAGTCTTGCATTATTTTATTTCAAGTGTTAATAATTTTCAACAGTGCACACCATCTGCACAGATAGTTGCACCTGCTCCTGTAGTTGTTGAAGCTGAGACAGTTTTTGTTGATCCTAATCAAACTAATTTATTAGATCAAATTGCTGCAGCTGAAGCAGATCTAGAAGCAGATCTAATGGATGAAGATCTTAGATACAAACATGCAGAAGAAGCTGAAGAAGTATCAATTCTTTATACTGACCCTGCTGGCAATATTTTTGAAGCAATAGATTTTCACAATGCAGTTGTTAATAACTACACTGAAGATCCAGAAGATGAAGAAGATTTAAATGATTGGATGAATTTACCACTAGAATCAGATGAAGATGATGCACCCACTTATGCTCCAGATGAAAATCAAGAGTATACAGGTGACAATGCTTCTTTTATGAGTCTAGAAGTAACTCCTGAAGAAATAAATCAAGCAGAATTAGATATAACACATGCTGAAGAAGCAAAAGAATATCAAGAAGATGCAGTGAGAGCTGCTAACTTTGATGACTTAATATTTAATATTAAAGATGAAGATGAAGATGATTCATCTGACTTTTTTTAAAATTTTACTTGCTCATATAGTAAAACAGAGAGGGGGATGGCGAAAGCTGTCCCCTTTTTTTTTAATTTTACAACATGAAAGAACAACTTAAATTTGTGGCTGAGTTCCACAAAGCATTCAAACAGAAAGATGGTAAGTGGCCACAACCACTTGAGAAGAGTGAGTATGTGTTAAGACATGCTCTAATGAAAGAAGAGAATGATGAATACCTAGAAGCCTGTGAGAAAAACTCTCTTGTAGAAATAGGTGATGCTCTTGGAGATCAATTATATATCTTGTGCGGTACTATTCTAAAACATGGTATGCAAGATGTAATAATAGATGTATTTAATGAGATACAAGCTAGTAACATGAGTAAGTTAGGTCCAGATGGACAACCTATTCTTAGAGAAGATGGAAAAATATTAAAAGGACCCGAGTATTTTAAACCAAATCTTAGTAAATTTATAAACCAATCCCATGAAGAAAAAGAAAATGAAAATTGAATTTAACGGTCAGGAGTTGTATATCAACTTTGTATCAGAAGATAGTAGCTATGTTCTTGTAAGCAAAGACAAAGAAGGTACACTTGGTAAGTTTAAACTTGATACAAGTGAACTTGTAGGAGTTGATGTAAGTAAACTTAAAAAAGTTAAGAAGGGGAGGAAATAACCTCCCCTTTTTTTCTTAACGGGCATTATTATCTTACAAATGATGATTGGAATCCTTTAACAGCTTCTTCTGGTGTTAAGTTATAACCAGTGATTCCCATTAGTCTTAAGAAGTAAGCCCAAGATTTATTATCTCCTTTATCCCAAATACCTTGTTTTCTTTGGTATTCTAACTTTTCAGGATCCCAGGTAAGTACAAATTGATCAAAGAATTTAATTGATCTATCTATGGTACCTGATACAGCTGATGGAGATTTAATTGTCCTATACCAGTCAGGTAAACCAATCAATGGTAAAAACTGTTTTGTTTCTGACCTTAATCTTATAGCCTCATACATTAAAAAGTTATAAGCATATGTTTTTTTAATTCCTTCTTCATCATCATCACCTCCACCTAAAGCAGTTAGAGCAAAAACAAAAGCAACAAGTGCTGCAATCATTGTTAATTCTGCAACAACTTTTCTAATTTGTGCTTTTTCAAATGGGGTATACGTACTCCATTGTTTTGATACATTAAACTTATATGTTCTAAGGTCTCTCAGAAAAGTTCTCCAGAATGTTATATATGTACCTTCAGTAACCCCACCAAGTTCATCATCAAATGTTGCATTTTTATATCTTCTTTTAATAGATGGTACCATGTATTTTCTATACATCATTAGAAGTCTACCTGCAGAATATTTTTGAAGTACTGATTTATCAAAGTCATTATATACACCATGCATTCTTTTATTTAATGCATGTAGAGTATTAGTTTTTTCTATTCTTTCAGTTTCATCAAAGTCTACAAATTCTCCTTCTGGATTATCTACAGTTTGGTTAGTTCTAATTTGAACCTTATAGCTCTTAGTTTTATTACCATTTTCATCTGTGACTACATCAAAAAGAAAAGTACCATATTTTTCATGAGCATCTAACAAACTAATTTCTTCACCAGTCTCTTTATCTATAACCATTGTTGCATCAAATAATGCAAGCATAGCAGTAACTTGAACTTCATGTTCCCCTATGTTCTGGTTCCAGAAAAGAGTGTTTGTTCTAAACAATTTTTGAGCTAATGAAGCAGTAACATCTTTACCATATTCATCTTTAAACTTACCTTGGATAGCATCATAGTATTCTATTAATCCACCGAGCCAACTTTCAGGATATGGTTTACCAAAATCTGAAATACAACCACCAACTTTACTAGCATATTTTACTTTTGCTTTAGCATAGTTCTTTATTCCAAAGTATTCAGAACCTGCTGATTCCATTATCAACTGGATGTTACCTTGTAAATTATTTGCAACACCCTTAAGTAAGTCAGCTGCAATAGTTGTGATTGCAGAAATAGACATCAATGAATTAGTAACTTTAGATAATTCAATATTCATCCATTGAGATGATTTCTGTGACTCACCTTTAATAACCATATTGATAAATTCATCAAGGTGGATTTTAGAAAATGATATTCCATTATCTTTTATATATGATTCATAACCCATCTTTTTAGCAAATGCATCATAAATAGGATTACCTTTTTTATCAGTTGCTGCTACAGTTCTATTACCAATGATTTTTTGAAAAGCATATATTTCTGATTGTACTTCATTTAATGCATTGTATCTTCTGGCCATTGCTTCATACCTAAGTGTTGTAGATATTAAATCCACACTAACATCATCTGCATCCATTCTTTGTGTAAAGTATGTTGGGATAATGTCAAGTCTTTCTCCAGATGGAGTACCTACACCATATACTTTTTTATCAATTTCTTCTTCTTGACCAGCTCCTTCTCCAAAAAGTTCTTGGTCATATTTAGTTTGTCTAAAAGATTCAACAGTTTTATTTTTAACAACAGCTTTAACTCCAAATCTTTGAAGTCTTTCAGCATCATCCATCTCTATGGATGGTAATAAATATCCTGTTCTTTTTGCAGGTGGTAATAATTCATCAGATGCTAGTTTTTTATCAATAAGAAACTTATGTATTTCACCCATAGGAGAAATTGGATTGCCTTCCTTATCATAAAGTTTTAACCATTGCTCATTTAAATATTTATCATTTGGTTCAGCTAATTCTCTACTGAATGTTTTATTTCCATCTTTATTAGTATACTCAACGGTCTTTAACCAATCATTATAATCTTGGTCTGTCATAATACCAGAATCAAGTTCTTTTTGTTTTTCAGCTTTAATTTTTAGAATTTCTTCTTTAGATTTTGCTTTAGTATTTTGTTTATACCACTTATTTAATTCTTTGTACCAAGACTTTAGAGAATCATCATATTGTTTTTTTTCAATGTCAGTAGCATCCTTTTTTAATTTAGGTCTTGGATGTTCTTGATAAAACTCTAATCTAGCTTTCTCAAATTTATTAAGATCATATTTTTGAACATATGACATTACTGTATCAAAAATTACCTCATTTGTTTTTGGATCTCTTATAACTTTACCATTAACATCTCTTCTTACTATGATTAATTTTTCAAAAAGACCCTCATTTAATTCAGCAACATTTGAAGTTCTTCTGCCAGTTTTTGAAACAAACTCTCTTAATTTTTCTACAGCTTCATTTCTTGATTGAATATCATCTATTCTTGTGCTTTCAAACTGATTCTTAATCATCTTTGCAAATAAAGATAATGGTGCATCACCTGAACTAATTAAAGGACTTAAGATTGCATCCCACAAGCTTTCTTCCTTTGATGTTTCTCTTAGTATTTTTGCTAAAGCTTCTTTATCCAATACCATTCCTCTCCACACTTCTAATTGCTTTTCATTGAAGTCAATTTCCCGAGCCCTACTTTTATCTGATATTGTAGTATCTTTTTTTAGATTTTCTATTCTATCCTCAAAAGCTTTTATTTGTTCCTCTATAGATTTCTTACCTTTTTTAGTTCTATAACTAACTAGAGTTTCCGCCATGATGTCAATTATTTTTTCATCAAATAATAGTTTAATTCTATATCTGATGTCCAAGGCTACTTTAATTTTATCCTGTGGTGTATATTCAGAGATAGGCTTATTAGTATTAATTGACCCAGAGAAAAATCTATTGATATCTTCAGTAGTTATTTCATCTAATATACTATAACCATTTGCAAACTCATTTGATGAAACAAGAATATCTAAATAATCTTTATCAGATATTTTTCCATCTGCGTGTTCTTTCATAGCCTTACTTAAAGTATTTCTTACTTCAACTAAGTCTCTAAATGAGTGATCCACAAAAGCATTTATAGCTTCCACACCTTCAAGCTCTTTAATCTGAGTAGAGATTCTTCTTAATGCAAGTTCTCTTGCTCTTTGGTTTTTTACTTTACGTCTGCTTAGCTCAAATTGTTTTTCTTTTAAAAAAACTTTTATCTTTTGCAGTGAGCTGTCAAATGTGGGAGCTTCTTCATCTCCTGACTCAATATTCTCATCTATAAAAGTTATGACCTTTTCATCTTCTCCTATAAAGTTTAATGAATCATCAGCACCATATGGTAATTTATACCACTCTTCAAGTGTTCTTTTTTCATCACCCTGATTAGATTCAAGAAGATCCTGCCACTGCTTACTTGTTTTTATTGGACATCTACCTAACATAACTTATTAAATATTTCTTGTACATCATTGTATTCTTTCATTGTCTTTGCACCAGCTAATCTCTTAATTAAGTCATTAAGATCATATCCAAGTTCAGCAAATTTAATATCTAATTCTAAAGCTTTTCTAATACTGTTGATATATTCTAAATCTTTTTGAATTAATTCTGGATTTACTGGGTCAGATAATGATGGCTCAGGCATTGGTTGTCCAGTTTCCATATCAATATTTCTCATATAGATTTGCTTGGTAGTTGGATCAGACCAGTCATAATTGCCAAACTTATTTAGAGTCCAAGTTCTTGTACCTACTGTAAATGTTTTTGGTTGAACTCCTTTAGATAACTCCATTAATTTTTGATACTCTGCCATATCATTATTTATAGAAGAATCTCTTTCAATTTCTGTAAAAGATCTTGTATCAATATTTTTATCTAATATAAAGTTTTTTGTACCAGTTGGCCTTGAACCAATATATATTTCAGTATCCTCATTTGGATAAAAGAATAATTCATCTCTACCATTTTTATATTCTATTTTCCAATAATCAAGATCCATATACCAATGCTGACCATCAACTTGTAACATTCCTTTACTAACTTTTTTACCTCCCACCTTAGTAAATAAATCATCAACAATTTTTTTACTATCAATAGGTTGAGCAATAGGTGTTTCAGTAGGTTGGTTAGAAATTAACTTATTAAAGTTTTCATGAAACACAATATTATTAGGTATAGGTCTAGCAGCATTAAACATATCTGCCATTTCTTGACCTGTATAACCATTAAGGTTGCTTTTAGAGTAATCAGGTATTAAAAATTCTTTAGTTGGATTTTCTTTAGCAACTAAATACAGCTCTTTTATATTTTGAGTTATTTGTTTTTTTGAAACACTTTTCTCCCCTGCTTCTTTGTATTCTATACCTGTACTAGGTTCAACAAATCCAGCTTTAAGATTTTTAGTTACAAGTGCATAAGATTGACCTTGTATACCTCTCCCTTGTCCATACTTTGCACCAAATAAATCTTTAGCATCTTTAGCAGCACCAGCTCCATGTCTTCCTTCAGGATTACTTCCAAATACAAATATTTGATTAGGCTGTAAACTTATTACTTTTCCTGAATAAGTTTTTCTTTCAGTAGGTTGAGTAGTAGTTAAAGAATCTTGATAAGATTTAATAAGAACTTTAATAAAGTTGCTATTAGTTCCTTTACCTTCCCATCTACTACCTTTTACTCCTACAGTATGTTCAGAAGCTTCTAAAAACTTAACTCCTCCTCTATTTGTAATTTCTTGAACTAATTCAGGATGTGCTTTAAATTTTTTCATCTGAAGTTTATACATCAGATTCATATCATATTTTAAAGCTTCATCCATACTAAGATTTGGAGCTTTTATTTTAGAAGCATTTGCTTTATACTCAGCTTCTATATCCATAATATTTTTAGCTCCCCAATTAGGATTTGTTAATTCCCTACCAAGTTTATCAGATGATTTAGTATTAATATTTATACCTTTAACACTAGTAGATGGTTGAGTAGGTTGTTTTACTTGAATTCTAGATGTAGAACCGGTATGATAAATAGTAAACTTAGCTCCTATCTCTTGTAAGTAATCTATAAATTGGCTATCTACTCCTGGCATATCTCCTACTACAAACTCCATATTAAAATCTGTATGATAAAATTTTATCATATCCTTTGTATTTTTACTTAATGGTTTATCTTTTAATGAACCATTACGAGCTAACATTATAGTAGTCCCTTCATCTGCTAAGTTTTTAGTACTTCTAGCAGATGTTTGTTCTTTAGGTCCCACTTGTTCTATGATAGAACCAGTTTTTAAAGATGTAAGAGATGAACTTGGAGTAGCTTTACTTACTTCAACAACAAAACCATCAGCAACTTCTCTCATTGCTTTATCCTTACCATCACCTTCAGGAGTTCCTTTACCTTTATCTTCAAAGTTTCCTTTGTATCCTTGAAAACCTTCAACACTAGTAGATGGTTGAGTAGGACCTTCACCCTCTCTAAGCATTTGTAAACCTGTAAGTAGATCTACATTTTGATAGTATACTTCTCCAGAATCTGGATCTTGGTCTATCATATCATATAAACCAGTTCCTTCATTTAAGTACCAACCAGCAGACTGAGGCATTCCTTGTTTTCTACCATTGTAGAATTTAGAAAACTTAGTATCTTCAGTAAAGAAGGTTTCTGGTTTTGTACCAAGCTTAGCAAATAATTTTTTGAATCTATCAACATCAGTTTCAGAAATAAGTCTTTCACCTGTTTTAAATTCTGGTATTTCATTTTTAAGACCTTGTTCTAAATCAAATTCTAAAACAAATTCATTTGCTTGTGTGTTGTTTACTTCTTCTTCTATTTCTGCATATTCAGTATGAATGTATCTATTAGCTTGAGAATTTAAATTTTTAAATTTCTTTTTAGATTTGGATATGTTAAAGATGATATTTAAAACTCCTTCACTAGAATTATTATAAATATAGTTGCCCATAAATGCTTCAGAAGCATCTCTCATAGTTGAGACATATTGTGAAGAATCTAAAACATTTGTGAATCCCGTAGCTGTTTTACCAACACCATGCTGATAGTACATCATTAATGAGAAGACACTAAATAATTCAGTAAGTCTTTTTTCTTTAGATGCAATTATAGGATCATTATTGGGGTTATCTAATTTTTTAACTGTAGGATCTGCTAATTGAGTTATCTGTCTTTTATATTCTTGAGCAGCATCACCTTTAACATCTCTCCTATTATTTAGTCTAATGATTTTAAATCCATCCTTATTTGGAAGTCTAGACAATTGACCTAATATTGGGAATCTATCTTTTAATGCGCTGTTATTTTCAAGCTCAGAAATAATCTGAAGCAAATCTTCTGTATAACTAAATTTAGTTTTACCCATGATATAACTTCTGTTAAAGCTATTTAATAGTGCTCTCTCAGAAATGTAATCTTCATATGCAGCTCTTGGGTTATTATTGTTATTTGCAAGAAGTGTTAAAAAATGTGAATCATCTCTTAAACTTTCTGGTGAATTCTTCTTAGCTAAAACTTCCCGAGATATTACATATCTATAAAACTGAGGAAGATTTTGGAATGGATTATTTAACTTATTAAATGTAGTTAATCCTCTTTGAGCATAACCAAATTCAGTGTCATTAGTATTTAAAAATGATTTTGTAGCATAATCAAACTCAATTAATTTTGAGTTTACTTTTATTTTATCACTTAATACTTCTACGTCAGTTTCAATATTGTCATCTATAACAACAGGTAGAGTATCATATACTTCAGGTATATTGATAAACTCTCCTTTTTGATTATAAAAATAAGAAATATAGTTTTGAAAAATAAAGTTTATAAGATTGTTATTATACTCTCTAATAAAGTCAGCCATTTTTTCTGTACCTGTACCATAAGCTTTTGTTATTTCTTTTTTTATTATTGGATCAGAAAGCATTACAGTTAAGAAACTATTTATTGTATCATCTAGTTTAATTTCAAAAAGTGGTTTTAAGACATCCAGTGTAAGCTGATCAAATATTAAAGAAGAAACTACAGATTCATTAAATAACTTACTTCTAAATTCTTCATCAATATTTCTACTCTTAGATTTTAATGCATTATATTTTTGTTGTCTTGCAAATGCTTCTTGTAGAGTTGAAAGCTTTGATGTATCAGGAGCAAATGAAGTCTCTAGATCTTTCATATCTGAGTACTGTTTCTCCAGCTCTATGAAATGTAAAAATATTCCTAAAGCTTTTAAACTTTCTGTGTCATTATCCGAAAGAACCTGTGCTAACTCAGCTTTAGAAATTTCATTTGGATTATTAAATTCTTTATTTGCAAGTGCTTCTACTGCAAAGTATAGATTAGATCCTTTAAATAATCTTGTACCAAATGATTTTTCAAACAAAGGATATACCATGTCTTTATTGGTAATGGCCTCTACTCTTTCTGGGTTTAATCCCGCAGGATTACCTTTTGCATATGCATTTAATCTTTCTCTAAGTTCTTTTATTTGAATTTTTTTAGGCTCTTGATTAACATACTTTTGAGTATCTTCTGAATATTTTGAAACAATATATTCAACTTCCATTTCCGGATCCAATCCTTTTAAGATAGTACCTAATTTTAAAGAATTAATTTTATTAGTTAATTCTTTTTTTGTATCCTCATCAAGGTTACCATATATACTGTCAATTACATTATTTACAAGTTGTGCATTTGTAATGTCACCATTGATTGACTTATATATTGAACCTTCTTTAAGTTTTTTATCTGCTAAAAACTTAGCAACTAATGGTTGATTTAACAGTAAGAATATTTCATCTTGATCTACGCCTGCTCTTGTAGCATAACCATAAACATCCATGGCTTCTGGTACAAGCTTTAAATCAAATGGGAAAGATTTTTTTGCTCTATCTAAAATTCCTTGTAGTGAGTGTGATGTAACATCAGAGATATTTTCACCTACACTATTTCTTTCAGAACCTAATGAAATTACTGTCTCATTATTTTTATTTTTAGTCTTCTTATGTTTGAATCTAAGTTTTTGAGGAACTAGAACACCTTCATATGGTGTAAGATACCCGGCTTTCATTTTTGCACCAGCAGCTTTATACATAGGAATAGACTTAGTATTCTTTGCTAGAATACCTAATGAAGGTTCTAAAGATAAGTTGGCTTCATGTACATATAAGTTGTGAATCTCTTCAAAAGCTCTTGTTGGATTAAGAACTACTTCTCCATCCTGATCAACATCTGACGGTCTACCATCTATATTTTTATATCTGTCATATCCTTTACTATACTCCTGTAAGTTTTTAGAATATTTATCTACAAGATAAGTTCCGTTTGGTTTAGTTAATGTGACTGCATTATCATGCAACATTAATATTTCAACAGAAGCATCTAAATATTTATTTTGTACATACTTCTTTTGGCGTGCAATAAGCTGTTTAGAAGATAATCTATCTTTTGGTAATTTTTTAGATCTTTCCAGCTCTTTAGTTTCTTCTAGAACTTCATAAAAATTATCAACTCCTGAATCTATATATTCACCATCCCTACCTATATTGGGCATTGACATAAATAATTTATCACCATCAAAATCTGATCCTGCTTTTGCTACAATTTCACTAGGTACAATAATACTATTACCAAATGCTTCTGGTAAGAAGTGCCATACAGTTACAGCTTCAATTGTATTATGTGCATCATTAGGGATTCTAGGTCCAAACATTGTAAGAGATTTTTTATTTTTCTCAAACCATACCGGATCTTTAATTAAAGCATTTAGTTTATCTATTGTTTTAATTTCATTCCCTTCTAAATCTTTTCCTTTAAGTAAGTTTTTAAAATCTCCTTGTAAAGCAATTACTACTTTTGCTTCCTCAGTTCTCTTACCTTCATTTATTATATAAAATGGTAATGTATTTGAACCAAGCAATTTTTCAATTTCTTTTGTATCAGTTATTGCTTGATAAGCACCATCCCAAATACCATTTGTAAAAGTAGATGGAGTTTGTACAAGAGGTTCTCCTTTTGTTTTTTGTTTAACTAAAGCATTCTGTAAAAGACTCACTAATAATTTTTCAATACTATCTGACTCAGGATGCAAAGAAATATCCATTGCAAGTTTACCATCATTAGTTGTATTGATAAGTTTCACTAAATGTGCAGGAACGTCTCTTTGAGTTAATTCATTTTGAATAATTCTTGCAAACTCTTTTAATGAACCAACTATTCTACCATCTACTAACTCAATACCTAAACCATTTAATAAATCTTCTTTTAATAATTTAGAATACTCTTTAATTGTATTAAGGTATTTATCAACAACTTCTTTATTCTTAGCATTTTTTAATTCACCATTTTCATACAAGTTATCAATTGTGATTGCTCTTGTTTGTGTAGCAATAGGCAATTCATTCTTAAAATAATTATTGATAACAGTAACCTCTTTAAGATTAGCAAGATAGATTGGATTATTTGTAAACTGTACTAAATCATTCCCTTCAGTGTCTACTTCAGTATTTACAGCTTTATCTTTATCATTTAAAAATACATTATCTGCTTTACGATCTTTTGTTAAAAATGCTCCTTTAGCACCACTTTCAAATGTTGTTAATTGAATATTTTCACGCAACATTTTTTTGTGAAGCTTCTCTAATTCAGAACCTTTTGGAGCATTTACTCCAGGAATAATTGGCATTACTGAAAACTTATACATACTTGTAACAGGATATATATCATTTTCTACTGCACCAAAATAATGAAGTTTAAATACCGAGAAGAATGTTTTTTGAACAGCAGCTGGATCTACTGGTTCACCTTTAACAATTTTTTGATACAGCTCTTCATCAGATTGCTCCCAACCTCTTCCAGTAAGTCTAAGTGCTTTATATGCATCAAATGTCATAAATGCAAAACCATCACTTTCTTTCATATCCATAAAAGCCTCTGCATCTTTTTCTGCTCTTGCTTTTGCTTCAGCTGGACTAAATGTTTTTGCATAGTCTTTTTGCCAAAGTTCTTTTAACGGGTTGATATAAATAGAACTTCTAGTAGCATCCTTAATTACTGCACTATTTAATTTCTCAGAGAAAACAAACTTGTCATATTCTTTGCCTTCTTCTTCTGAAAGTTTTTTAGCATAAGTATTTTTGTTATATGTTTTCATGAATTCAACAGTACCTTCATCAAATAAGAATCCTATACCATCTGAGGTAAGTCCAGGAATTCTTTTTGACCAATCTTCTTTACTGTGATTCCATTGTGCGTGATCACCAAATAATATTAAACTTGTTTCATACTTATGAATCCAGTCATTATAGTAGTATGCTTTAATAACAGACTTAACTAGAGTTTCATTATTAAGTTTTTCTTGATAATCTAAAAACTCATTCATTTGTTCAGCCTTAATCCCCATTTTTTCAAGTAGGGATGGAGATAAAAACTTTAACTTATCATAGTATAAGGTTTTTATTTCACTTGTCTTTTCATTGAAATACTTTTGGATATCTTTTGCAATGTCTGTTCTTAGTTCTGTTCCTTCTAGATAATCAAATAGATCCACATCAATTTGTTGATCTGCAAGTGCATACAATTGTTTTTTTACATCATCACTAAGGATACCTTTGAAAGCAGAAAAAGCCTGACCAGCAAAAAGATTTTCTCCTGCATCAACTACTTTATTGTTAAACCCTTTAATGTTTAAGTATTTATCTTTTTGTGGCCCTCTGAATTTTTTAATTCTATCAAACTCACCTTGAAGATATCCAAACATATAAGTACCAATAGCATATGTCTCACCCTTACCACCTTGTAAAAACATTTTTGGTTCAATGTACAAGTTTGGATCTGAGCCTTTTGTAATTGGTCCAAATGATTCAGCTTCTATGCCACCATTTAATTTAAAACCAAAAGCAAATTTCTTTTCTGAAGTTCTTGGAAGCTCTGCTCTACCACCTAATAGCATGGTATGCATGTGCATTATAAAAACAGATAGAGGATCTAATTCTGTAGTAACGTTACCAGAAGACTCTTCTTTTTTATTAGTATAGGAATAACCATCATAAGCATAGAATGAAACATTCTTATCTGCATTTTTTACACCATCACTAAACAATGAGTTTATAATCTTTAAATGTCTTGTGTGAGGATTTATTTCTGGATTTAGATATGACATATAGTTATATCTAGGATCATTCCATAGCTGTTGCATTTCTGTAACCTCATTTAAGGCATATGCTTTTGCATGACCACTACTCCATTGAACTTCTTTATATCCAACATTTTGGTTAGATCTTATAACTGCAGTACTTGATGAGTCAAAACCAAATTGTATTTGCAATGAGGCTAGACGTTTTAACTGAGCAAGTTCAGTAATTAATCCTTTTTTACCAAGTATTTCTCCTGGGATTCCTTTTCTTAAAACAGTAATTGGATTAAGTTTAAAATCATTTAATGCTTTAAGTTGTGCTTTAGTAACTGATGCTGGATCTTCAGCATAATTTAATTCTATTTTATACAGTCCCTCTACTATTTCAAAGATGTATGGTAATCCATAGTATACCTGATCTTTATCAAGAGCGTTTTTAATTTTATCTATGTTTTGTAACTCAATACCTATTGCTTTTGCAAAGTCAAATTGTTTGCTTTTGCTTAGGTCATTACTTTTAGAATCTTTAAAATCCTTGAATATATTTTCAAGATTTAATGATCTAACATTTTCTTTAGATACATTAATGTATTTACTCTTAGGAGCTGCCGTAAATGCATTAACCCAACCATTTAAAACATTATCTGTAGCTAAGTCAGATTCTTTTACTTGATAATTAATTTTATCTTTATAAATTGGATCATGAAAAGCATATAACTGCCAGTATTCAATTTGTGGTTTTCCAAAATCTTGGAAGAACTGAATACTTAAACGCATCTCATGCTGATTTAATTTAGCTCTAGGATTTGGAAACTTAGAATCAACTAGTTGTTTTATCTCTGGGAAGTTCTTAGCCTGTTCTCTTAACTTGTCATAAGCATCATATCTGTTTCTAATACCACCTATTGTATTAGCAACTATAGAAAATACTTTTCCAAAATCAGCTCTTTCAGGAAAACCTAATCTATTTGTTGGAGTTGAACCATCTGAGTTTACTTTAAGTAATGTTTTTAAAATAGTTATAGTCTCTTTACTTGCCATTTGCTGTAAAGATCTTTTTCCTTGTTTAAAATCATTATTTGCTTCTTCATCTTTGGTTTCTGTGGTTTCATCCACTGTGTCACCATTTTCATCTACCTCCTCATCTGTCTCATATTTTTTACTGAATACATCAAAATCAGTATTCTCCATATGGTATTTTACAATACCTTGTGTTTCATCACCCCAGTTATCAAGTGTAGTTTGAAGAATTCTAATGTTATCTCTTATTAGTTCTTGCTCTTGATTAATAGTAGGGACATCTTTTTTAATATAATTAAAACCGGTATATGCTTTAGCTTTAGCTTTTACATAATTGTTATATTGTGTTTCAGCATCTTCTGGTTTTGACACTAATATAATATCTACTAACCGACCACTCTTAGGATCTTTTATTGTTTTATGATTATAATAATCACCTACAATTCTTACTACGTCTTTATAGTCTTCCCCTTTTACACGCTCTCCTTTTTTAGTAGAGGCACTTAGCTTTCCAAAATCTGTAACCTGTGAAGTCAAAAAGAAATATTTATCTGTTTGATTTTTTCTTTTTGGGTCACCTTTCATTACAGCTACAGCTGATTTTTTTAGTTCTTCAAAAGAATAAATATCATTAAAATCTTTTAAGCCCTCAATAGCTGCTAACTTTTTCTTTTCTGCTATAAGTTTATTTGCAAAATCCTCTCTTGCTTGTTCATACAACCAAGCTCTCTTTTGCGGATCTTTAAGTAATATTAAACTTGCAGCTTTAGTATTTTTATTATCAATTACTTTTTGGATCTCTTCTTCAGAAACTTCTTTTATGCCTTTTTCATTTGCTTCATAAAGAACTCTTTGTCTTTCTTGATTAATTTTTTGTTGAGTTACATCTTCAATTTTAAAAGCAAAAAAACCATCAATTGATTGAGATACTAATGTACCATCTCCTGGAGATAATGCATCCTTACTAGCATCATTAACTTGAGCAGGACCTCTATTTAACTCATAGAAAAATCTATTATCTATACTTGGTGAATAATTATTAAACTTACCTAGGTATAATTCATTAAATAGTCTCTGAGCCATTGGAGAGTTAAGACTATTTATTTGTATATCTTGTTTTCTAAATTTGTTAAGTGCTTTACCAAATAGTTGTTTTAAGAAATCAACTATTATTCTAAACAAAGTATTTCTTTTTGGAGCCGCTTGTTTTGCTTTACCTGTTTTAACATAATTACGGAAATCTTCTGCAAGCATTTCCTCTAATTCTCTATTGCTCATCTTTGCATAAGGAGTATTTCCTTTAGCATCTTTATAGTTTTTAAGCTCTTTATATAAGTCAAGCTTCTGCTGAGGTGTTAAAAACAACTGAGTAAATACGTGCCATGCCTCATGATATATGGTAAGGTTTTGAAAAACAGTACCCATTTTATCATTAACTTCTATTACACCCATTTGTTCTGGGTTAGCTAATGTTGCTCCAGAAGCTATAAATCTTGCATAAACATCTGAGTTTACAATGTTAGCCATATGAGTAAACTCTATAAGCTTTCTCATTGGTTCCATTTTTTTACTATTCCACCAATTCTTAGCTTGTCTAATTTTTAATGGATTAATAAATTCTTTTTTAATACCAGATCTATCCCATATATCTTTAAATATCTCATCATTAAGATCAGTATTTTCTCCATTTGTTTTAAAGATCTGTGCAACTCCTGTGTTAGGATTAGAAGGAACTGGTGCACCTTCTGGATTTAATTCTTCATTGATATTTTCAGGAGCCAAATTATTCTCAGGATACTGACTTTCAATTTTATCTTTAATTATCTTTATCTGAGCTTCATTTAGTTTCTGACTACCTCTACCCAATAATAGTTCATCAAAAACTCTTTCTATAAATTCTTTTGTATAGGTTCTGTTATTTTGAATTTGGTTTTCAAAGTAACCAGTAATTAAAAAGTTATCAGAAGGATTAGGTTGGTTTACAATGTTTCTCCATTCTTGTGATAAAGCTGCATCAACGATTCTTGTAACTTCATTAGCTACTGGATCAGTACCTCTTTCTCTTTTTTCTAATGCGAGTAGTTCTTCAAATGTTAAATCTTTATTGTTAATAGTAAAATCTGTTTCAGCAACATGTCCTATATGTTCTCCGTCAAGCCAAACTTGTACAACATCTTTATATTCTTTACCATCAGCTCCAATAATCTTATCTACATATACAAGAGTTGCAACTTTATCTTTGTCAGATTCTTCTAACTTTCTGTTAGTTCCATTTATATAATAGTTATAAAAACTTATTTTATTTCCATTATCTTCAAATAAATCCCATTGAGTATCCTTAGTGTAGAACTGATTTATTCTTCCACTGATAGCTTCACCATTCTTTAATCTATCTACTATTTGTTTCTTAGCTTCAAATACAGGATTAGAAGTATTTACACTTCCATTAGTTCCTGTAATAAGTTGGCCAAGATCAGTATCAAAAGTTGTATAGGATAAGATATAATTATAGAATCCTGGATCAGCATTTACAAAATAGACTTCTGCTTCTGAGTTAGCTATAAGCTCTCTGTAATTTGCCTTATCATTAAATAATGACTTACTTCCTTTTGGATTTAATCTTCTATATGTATAATTTCCTTTTAATGATTTTTTATTAAAGTGCATATAAGTTCTGCCATTATTATCAGATCTTCCTTTTTTCATTAGATAATCTATAATGATCTTCTTATATGCTTCTTTTTTACTCTCATCAACTTTTGCCAATGACATATTACCTAAATAGACTTTAACATCAGTTTGGTCTTGGTAACCAAAGTTTTCAAAGGTGTTAAAATATATTTGTTGATCATTGTCATTAAATCTAATCTTATATTTTCTAGTTGTTCCCTTATTATCAAATGATGTTGGAATAAACTGTGTTACAAATTGTTTTTTAGTCTCATAATCTATTTCTGGGTTAGTTAAAACCTCAGCAATTTCAAATGCAATATCTTCCGTTATAAATGGTCTTTGAACTACATATGTGTTACCATTAACATTTATTGTAGCACTTCCTTTATTTATTCCGTTGTTGGAAGTAGCAGCTGTGTCAAATGAATCAAATATGTCATTTGCATTTATATCTTTCATTTTTAACAGATCCTTTATGTACATTCTTGTACTTGTAAGTTCTGTTGGTACACCATTACTTATACCAGTAATAGGTAATAGTATTTCATTACCAGATATAGCTTTATTTTGTAGATCATATAGATCTTTCATTTCTTTATACTGTAGCTCTTTTACTTTTGCTAAATATTCTTCTTTTGTTCCATCAGTCTTTGGATCATAAGTTGTATCAGCAAATTTCTCAGGAGAAATGATTTGATCATCTTCATTGTAAATATCTCTTACAGTGAATGAGTTACCTTCTTTTCTAACAGTTCTCATGAACTGGTATACAATCTTACCAGACTCTTGAGTAGTTACATCACCATTATCATCTACATAGACTGGAGCTCCACTTTCATCTGAAAGAATAAGAATTACTCTTTCATTTACTTGAGCTACACCTTCCTTAAATGTTTTGTTCTTAAGATGCGTTCTTGATTCTAGTATCTCATTTCTTGTACTAGAGTCAAGTAACATTATATTATCTGGAGTAGCAAACTGTTGAAGATTAATTGCTTTAAAAAATAATTTTTTACCCTGATAAACAATACCTTCAGTTGCATCAAAGTTAACAGACTCCTCTTTTATTTTATCTAAAGTATTAATTAAATACTTAAGCTCTGGATTAAAGTTTTCAAGTTGAACTAACTGAAGACCATTTCTATTTTTTAGTTTAGGATTAACTTTTATATATGATTGTAGTGTCCCTCCCCATGGAGATAATGTCTTAAATCTTTCAGGATATCTAACAACAGGTACTGGAGCTGCTGGATTTTCATTAAGCTCATCCTTTTCAGGATTTTTTATTTCAAATTTTTTTTCTGACAAATCTGCATTATCAGATAAGCCATTGATAATATTTTCAATACCCTTATTTTCATCCATAAATAAATCACTTAATTCATCAAGTGCATTTAAGTCAACTTTAATTTTTGGATAATAAGTTGTTTTAGCATGTATTATTAATCTTGGTACAGACTGTAAATATTTAGCTGCTACCTCTGGTGAAGTAGCTGTAGAAAACTTATCATATAAAGATTTTAAATATTTATCATAATCAAGTGTTCCTTTCTCTGGAATTGTTTTTAATTCAGAAAGAATGTGTTGATATAATAAACTTACAATTTCAGGATTATTAATTGAACAAGTAATCATTATTGACAGCTTTTAATTTGATTTATTAAGTCATTCTCAATGTCTGATTGTTTCTTTTTATCAGATTCAGATTTTGCTTTATCTAAAGCTGCTGTATCTTTCATGAAACCATCTACTGTTTCTTGACTTTGATTAATAATGTTTTTCTCTACATCTTCTAGCTCATAACCAGTATCCGGCTTTCCAGTATTCATTTCTTTACTTGTGTAATAGTTATTATCAAAAGTATCAATTTTTACTGTACTTTTCTTATTATTTTCATCAACAAGCATAACATTTTTATCAGTCACATTTGTAACTGTATATTTTTTATTATTGTTTCTCTTTTTAGAATAAACTATATCACCTATTGCTAGTTTTTCTTTAACAGTTGGGATTTCAAATAATAAGATTTCTCCTTCTTCTTCATTTACTTTTTGGTCTGCAATATCTGCACCTACATCTGCTGGAATAAATGCATAAGCACTTGCCAATGTTTCTTTAAAGTTTACAAGATCCTGAAGTCTTTCAGTTAATTTTTTCCTTTGATAGTCCGTAGTAAACTTACCATCTATTTGATTTTGTGTACTTAGAATTTCAAGATCAAGATTCTTAACTGCTTTTGCAACTTCATTATTTTTTGCATCTTTTAGTGCAGACTCTAATGTATTTGCTATAGCTTGATTAGTCTCAATATCTCTAGTTAAGTTAATTAAAGTAAAAATTGTTTTTTGATACTCTGCTAATTTTTTAGCTTCTGCATTAGTATCACTATTAACTTTTAAATACTGTATTCTAATTACACCATCATGAATAATTTCTGATGCCTTACCCATAGTTACTATATCATCTATTTCAACAGAATCAATTAAACCAGATCTAAGCATGGCTTGAATAGCATTTATTTGACCTACTGTTGGTAAAGCTTTACTATTTTTATAAGCATTGTGCTTATTAAAGTATTCAATAAATTGTTCGTCACCTGATGCTAATTGATTTTTTACAAATGGACTATCATCTCTTAGGTCAATACCTTTAAATGATAGTTCTGATTTTGTTTCATCAAGTAATTTATTTATATCATCAACTTGAACTGCAGAATTTTTAGAAAGCTTTTTATATTTACTAATAGTACCATCTAATACTTCTATATTCTGCAATGTTTTAAAACTATTTCTCTTAGCTTCAATAGCATTAAGAAGATCTTGCGGAACAG
>Ga0181338_1000103_pt1 | contig 19043 bp, 24 predicted proteins | sample Sp13VDMM110SD_FD_122168 | JGI IMG/M metagenome (GOLD analysis project Ga0181338, IMG submission 122168) | Freshwater viral communities from Lake Michigan, USA - Sp13.VD.MM110.S.D | ecosystem: Environmental > Aquatic > Freshwater > Lake | place: USA: Michigan | collected 2013-04-23
CTCCGAGAAGAGAGAATTAGACGTGCACGTATTATGCAGAGCAGCTTTAATGCTGGCGGAGCTGGTAGCTCGGGTGAGTCTGGTGCTATGGGCGCTATTAGTACAAACGTTGACAGTGCTGTAAGCAATGCCGATGCGAATAGTAAGGCCAACGCTGGTATCAATGTCTTCAATCAGAAGGCAGCTACGTTTGACCAACAGGCCCGTGAGTCCCTAGCTTGGGGCGAGGTATTCCAGAGCGGTATTAATACTTTCGGAAATATCTTTGAACAGTAAGGATGACAATGACTACTCTCGCTGAATTCAATCAGGTACAGCCTGAGAAGCTGTCTGCCTTTATCCCCGGTATTGGCTCGGCTGGCAGTGGTGTGAATAATGCCACTGCTACCAACATCGCTGCTCACGCTTCGGTGCTCGGTAATTCTCAGGATGTCCTCAAGAATTATGCTATGGTGAGTTCAGAGATTAGTACGGGTGAAGATAGCCCTACGCTGGATGAACTCCTCAAGCAGAACCAGAATACCGATAAGGCTTTGGCTTATGAAGAGATGCAGCGTATTCTCCGTGACCCGGAGATCGATGTAGACACTAAGGCCCGATACATGGGCGGCTACATGGATATGACTACGGATCAGACTGATAGTCGTTCCTTGTCTGTTCTTGTTGCTCAGAATGCTTCTCAACTTCCTCAGTCGGAAGAAGAGAATGATGAGACTGCTTCTACGCAGATGTACAACGTTCTTGCTGATGGACTTGATCAAGTTGATCAGTATAAGGGTTGGGTACAGTCTCAGATCAATATGGAAAACAATCTGAAGGACAGAGATTTCTTTAACCTGTCTGTGGATTTCATTGAAGGAATGGTTCCCTTTCTCGATCAGGCTTCTACCGCTAAGGTAAGGGCTGCTCAGGGGCAGGGGATTGGTGGTGTAGCCGAAGCGTTGCTCCTGCTTGGTAATAGCAAGGATGCAATCCGCAAGGGCCTCGCCCAGATGCCTGTTGACCAACGGCAAGCTGTGGCGGAGAAGTTGATTAGTATTGTGAAGGCCGGTGGCGGTTCGTGGACCCTACGACGCAACGACCTTAATATGATAAATCAGCTCAACCAGTTCCTCACTAGTGATGGCTACAACGATACTGATGCTACTCTGGACAACATTTTCTCTCTGATGGATGTTGTGTTCCCGGTTGGTGGTTGGGTTGGTAAGCTTGCTAAAGGTGCTAAAGGTGCCAAGGTAGTTGCTGCTGATCTGAAGCGTGCAGAGCAGGTTGTTGATAAGCTCGGTACTGAAGTTAAAACTACACTCGATCAGGTCAATGCTGACCCCCGTGCTGGCTCTAACTTCATCGTTGATGGCACTCGTGAGGTAATTCGAGACAAGGTTGTTGAGACTATCAAGGCTCATCCTAACGCTCGTGAACTCACTGAAGATTCGATGAACACTATCCGTAGTCGTATTGAGGCAGCTATTACTCCCTCGACGGTTGCTGATAGTGAAGGTTTGACTAAACAGGTTGTTCAGCTCACTAAGGACTTTGTGAGACAGCAGGAACTCGGTGCCTTCAAGAAAGGACAGATTGCTGCCCTCACGCGGAACGTAACTGAGAAGAGCAATATTGCTCGTATGTCTGTCAGGTCTGGTGTAGACCACACTAGCCTCTCTCAGACGTTCAAGGACGCCAATGCTGGTAAGGCACGTAGTGCCAATGCCATGATGGAAGCAGACCCCTCCAATAAGGCTGCTAATGCATTGTACGGTACGTCTAGGTCTGATGCTATTGCTAATGATCGTCTGATCGAAGTAGCTAGTCCTGATGGTAGTGTTCGTAACAAGGTGAAGATGGATGAGTCCACTCCTCAGCCTAACAACACCATCATCAACAACATCAGCAAGAACAATGGTCGTACTGATCTTGATCAGGCTGAAAAGACTCAGCAGCGTACACAGACTAAGAACGCCTTCACTCAGGTCAATGGGCTCGTTCCTCGAACTGAAATGGGTAGCGTTGAAGATGTGGCTACTGGCGTCAAGCTTGATATGGTGTATGGTCCCACAGATGGTGGCTTCCGTAATGCTGAACAGGCCATCCGTCAGATACTAGTTGCCTTCCGTAAGTATGGCGTGAAAGATAATGAAGTAGAGCTGCTTGCCAAAGATATGACTGGCAAGTACGTCCCCATCAAGGGGATACCAAGTGAAGAGGGGAACTATCTTGTCCGGGTTAAATATAATTATGAATTTACTCCGGGAGATGTGGTTGACTACTCTCTCTTGGGGAGCAGCAAGTATAAGATGTTCGAGAGCCGTACTAGCCTTACTGATGGTAATGCTGGCTCTGTTCTGGAGCATATTTTTCCCGCTTCTGCTATTATCAATCGCGTTATCTTTAACAGTGCTAGTGTTGCTGCCGATAAGTCTGCTTGGATTAATAAGCAACTGGTGGACTTGGCTACAGTCTACGCTAAGAAGTATAAGAAGCTCTCTCCTCGACAGAAGGCTCTTCTAGACGAGTATCGTATTGAAGCTAACGAGAAGGGTATTGCCTTTACTACGGCTAACCTGAAGGCTCGTGGGTTTGATGATGACACCATTGACGCTATGCGTACGTGGAAAGAAACTACTGATACTATGTGGTGGATGGAAAATGTTGATACTAACAAGACCCTACGGTCTAGAGGGTGGGAACGTTTCCTTGATCAGACTAACGATACTGATCTTATTGCTCGTCCTCGCCCAAATCGCTTTGGAGCCAGTGTAAAGGCTTACGATCCCGGTGACGGTACTGTACGTGTTGTTGAGAAGGCTGAGCTTGAAGAGCTGTACGCTAAGAACGGCACGGTTGCAGAACTGAAAGAGCCTCTTCAGATTAATGATGAGACGGCTGATTTCATCCTCGTCCTCAATAACGAGAGTGGTTATCTGCGTCGTATTCGTGATGATGATGCTACGCTCAGCTATCGTGATGGTTACTATCCTGTTAAGTACACTGACCCCATCTTCATTGAGAAGAAGTTCAGGCGTAAGGATGGTACTGAGTATTGGAAGGCTGTAGCTACAGCAGGTAATCAGGGGGATGCTAAGGCCCTCCTTCAGCGCCTGCGTTCCACTGATGAAGCAGGAGAGTACAATCCTCGATACGATTATAAGCGTGGTACTCAATCCTTTGACGATGCTGACTGGTCAGCGGCTGTTAGCGGAGGTCGTTCTGCTCAGCGTGTTAGGGGTAAGCGTCTCTCTGATAGTAATGCGACTACTGACTTGGCCCATGCGGCCATCGAGTCCCCGGAAGAAAGCCTGATTAGTTCTATCCGTTCTGTTGCCTCTCGTACTGCCTTCCGTGATTGGATGGAGACTACGAAGAGCAGGTGGATGGCTAACTACGGTGATCTGGTGGAGAAGCAGCAGGGTCAGATTATGTATCCCGGTGATGTACGTGAGATTGGTAAGGGAACTATTGAACCCTCCAACATGCGCATTCAGGATGCTAAGACTACGTGGCGTTTCATCCGTCAGATGGAAGCTGGCTATGTTAATCTGATTGACGACACTTCTAAAATCTTTTTCCAGAACATTTCTAATACGGCTGGTAAGAAGGGATGGGGTTGGTTGGAGACAGGGGCTAGTAAAGCCTCAGAGGTGTCTCCTACGGCGTTCGCACGTAAGAAGGCATTCCGACTGCTCCTAGCAGCAAACCCGCTCAGGCAGCTTCCTGTGCAGGCTATGCAGGCCCTCCCTGTGCTCATGGCTACTAACCCATTGGCTATCCCGAAGATCAGTATGCAAATGATCATGCTGGACTTCTTGGCTAATGGTGGAGACGCTGCAAGTTTCATGAAGGGCGTTGCGAAAGCAGCCACTGGAATGGATGCTAAGAGCGCAGCTAAGCTTGCTGATGATTGGCACGCTTCTGGATTTGAAGCAGCGGTGATGGCTAACTCCCTAATCCGTGATCAGCTTGGTACGTTGGTAGATAGAACCTTCATGCAGAAGGCCAGTCACATAGCTGGTAAGCCTCTCGATGTTCTACAGAAGATTGGCTTCAATAAGGGTGAACAAATCCTTATGCGTTCTGTGTGGTTGTCTGAATACGACTTGCTGCTGAAGAGTGGTAAGAAGGTTGATGCGGAAGCTCTTGAGAACCTCAATGCTCGTGTGCGTAATCTTACGCTCAACATGAATAAGGCTGGTGAACTCCCGTACAATGAGAACGCTCTCAGTGTTGCGATGCAGTTCTTTCAGGCCCCTCATAAGGCTTGGAGTCAGGTCATGTTGAACCACACTGGCTTGTCTGGTGCTGATCGGTTGAAGCTTGGTACTAGCTACATCTTGACGTATGGCATTGGTGGTAGCTTCGTTACAGATGCTATCATGAAGGCTGTGGGTCCAGTTGATCCTGAGACACGTGAGTTGATTGAGGGCGGGCTATTCAACCTTGCCATGAACAATACGCTCAGTACTCTTACTGGTGAGACTATTCGTACTGACTTCTCTGACAGTCTGAGGCTCCTCGATCCCGAGTTGTTTATGGGGTGGAAGAGTTTGATTGATAGTGAAATTGGGGAGGTGCTCTCTAGCTCAGCCTCTGTCTCGCTGATCCTTGGTCAGAATCCTCGTGTCACGAACTTCGTGAAGCAGATGATGAGGCCCTTCATTGTCAGTGATGACAAGAAGCCAGAGGAGCTTGCGCTTCTAGGTACGAGTTTCCTCAACCTGTTCTCTGGTACGTCCAACATACTGAAAGCTAAGTATGCTTCTGAAAATCTGAAAACCATTTCCTCTAAGGGGAAGGTGATTGATTATCACGTTAACGCTGTAGAGGCATTTCTCAAGGCTAGTGGTTTCAATACGATTGATGAAGTGAACTACTACGCTTCTCAGGAGGAAGTATATCGTACCTCTCAGGCGTACAAGGACGACATCAAGAAGATTGTTGATGAAGTCAGCTCTAGGCTCGCTGCCAAGGGCATCAGTAACGAAGAGCAGGGTTGGTATCTGGATATGATGGCAGAGGCTCAGAGGGCGTTTAAGAACGACCCTATCTATATGAAAGAGTTTGCCAACCAGATTTACTACAAGGCCCTCGCTGGTGAGGACAGTATGTATCGTGTTCTTCGGAGCATGTCAGGTTATATGAACGCTCAGGACTTTGAGAACATGGTGCTGAAGAGTACAGTCTCTGATGAAGCCAAGAAAACTTTGCTAGAGAGCAAGAAACTATTTGAGGTGAAGAATGGCAACTAATTACGGAGACACAATCTTTGAGGGGGAGCTTTCCCCCTCTGTCACTCAGGTCAATCCTGTAGTTGATAAGAGCGGAGAGTATCTCGCTAGTGGTCTTAAGTCAACTGTAGATAATGTTAACTCCATTCTCTTCAGTAACGACAAGAAGGCCGCTAGGGCAGACGCTGCCAAGAATACATTGTTCGGTGAAATTGCTGAGCGTGTTAGTTACTACGCTGATGCCCGTGAGCAGGGTGTTAGTCAAGATGAGATTATGCGTAGGCTCCGTACTGACAGTCTGTCGTGGGTTGCTAATAATCCCGCTATGACTGAGGACATCTACACTTTCCAGAACAAACTCCTTCAGGAGAATGGACTGGCTGGTAATATCACTCGTGAAACTCCGGGAGAAACTGGTAACAGGAAGAACCTTGAGGCTGCTGCTGAAGCTGGTTTTGATGTCTCCAATCCTAAGAGTATGGAAGCTTGGAACAAGAATAAAATTTTGTCCACTCAGCTTACGTTCTTGGATAATGAAATCAAGGCTGCTACGGCAGAGGGTAGACTGGTTACTGCTAAGATGCAGAACGATGCTACTCTTGCTCTGCACGGTATCGTACAGACTGGTACGGTGTGGGTGAATGATCAGATTGGCAAGGCTAATAAGCTGCTAGCCTCTGCTCAGGACCCCAAGTCCCGTACAGCTATCATCCAGCAGACTAAGGCCGCTGTAGCTCAGCAGCTTGCTCTTATTGGCTCTACTCGTAGTGCTAGTGGCAATGCTATTGATACGTCCTACCTCACCGCTGGTGTTGATAACATTATGAAGGTGTGGGAGGAGACGGCCAATGGTACGGCTGATCTGTCAGCACTAGAGACTGCTCAGAAGACTGCTGAGACGCAAGCTTATATGATGGCTCTACAGACTGACCCCAAACTGGCTACGCTGATTGCTCTCGACAAGGCAAGCAAGTTTCAGGACCCAACAATGATTATGCAGCTCGATGCTGCTAAGATGTCGGTCTACAATAAGCTCTTTGCCCCTACCACTACGGCTGAAGATGGGACTATTGCTGCTCCATCTGACAAGCCTGCTGATATGATTGAGAGCGTACAGAACGTTGGTCAGATCGCTGACATCCTGAAGTCTAGTACTAAGGATGCATTGAACGATCCGAATGCTACACCAGAAGAGATTAAGGCTCAGGCTGATAAGCTGTATAATACTATTCGTTCTGTGAACGTGTACGGTGCTTCAGACAGTGATGCTAAGAACTTCATGTCTGTAGTTGATCTGTTCTCTGATGTATCGGTTGGTAAGTTCATTGAAAAGAACCCCAACTTGATTGACTTGAGTGTCAGTGAACAGGCTAAACAGGTTATTCAGAAGCAGTATGATGCGGTGGTTATGCCCCTCATCAATGAGGAATGGCAGACTATTACGGAGACGGTTGTCCCGAATGCTAACGCTCAGGATCAGTGGAATAGACAGATTGGTCTTGGCCCTCAGCGTGCTGATGGTAGTGCAGAGGATATGGATGTCACTAAGATTATCAAGGCCGAATGGAATGGCACTAGCCTTCAGTTCGTAGTTGATGATCAGTATGCGACTGACCCTAACATCCGTGGCATCATCAAGAAGCTCAATAGCGACGTGGTTCCTGCTGTCAATCGTATGGTTCGTACTCATGCTCATTTGACTGGTTCAACTGACTATGAGAAGATTTATAACGAACAGTACACTGACTTGTTTATTGAGAACGATGCTAACAAGGATATTGAAGGTGAACTCGCTGAGTTCGTTGGTGGATATGAAGAGGCTATTCCGAAGGAGAAGCTTGGTAATGTCCAGCCTCGTTCTGATGGAACTGGCCTTATCAACTATCTAGTTGAAGGTAAGCCTGACAGCTACATCACTGATCTTGATCCCAAGTTTGTATCTAGTCTTGATACAGCGTTCGCTAGAATCCCCCCTGAGTTGCAGGGTCAAATCCTTATCAACTCTGGTGCTCGTTCCTTCCAGAAGCAGAAGCAACTGTGGGAAGCTGCGTTGAAGAAGTATGGGAGCGAGTCTAAGGCTCGTAAGTGGGTGGCACCTCCAGGTAAGTCAAACCACAATCACGGCGTAGCCGCTGATCTGTATTATGCAACTCCCGCAGCTAGGGATTGGATGCATGAGAATGCCGCTGACTTTGGACTCTATTTCCCTCTGTCCAATGAACCTTGGCATGTTGAACCTATTGGGAGTAGAGGATAATGGTAAACTGGAATGAAGCGTATAAACTGTGGCGGGAATTTGAGGGGCTACGTCTAGAGGCGTACCCCGACCCCGCTACGGGGAATGATCCTTGGACTATCGGCTATGGTCATACTGGTGGTCTTTCTGCCCCTCAGGTTAAGAAGGGTATGAAGATCACTAAGGCTCAGGCTGAAGAGTTCATGAAGAATGATTTGGAAGCAGCCCATAAAGCTCTAGAGAAACTAATCAAGGTAGAGCTAAATCCTAATCAGTGGGCTGCGCTGATTAGTTTCTACGGCAATCTTAAGACCACTACGTTCCTCAAGTCTAGCGTCTTGACATATATCAATCAGAACAAGCTTGATGAAGTGCCGGGTCGTATGGCCCTCTATCGTCTAGGGGCTGGTAAGATTATGCCGGGCCTCGTTCGCAGACGCGCTGCGGAGGGTGTTCTCTGGATGACTCCAGAGGCTACGATTGAGAACAGTCCTAAAGAGACTGTGGCTGTGGAGAACAAGGAAACTCAGGGTGTAGAGGTTAAACCTGCTGCAACTAAGAAGCCTTGGGATTGGGGTGTGTTTGGCGTTATCGTCACTACACTAGCAGGTCTTTCCGATGAGTTCAAGAAGCTCATTGGAGATGTTACCTCAGCCCTTGGTGTTCCTCCCCTCTATATACTCGCTGCTTTAGTTCTGGGCTTTGGTGCTTGGACTATCTATTCAAAATGGAAAGATAAATAATGAGTAAGAAAACTTTGCCGGAAGCGGCATTTGAATATTATAAGATGGGGGTTGATGGAACTCTTCCGGGCGGAGGTGGTGTAGCTACCCCTAGCGCCGTCCAAGGTACAGCAGTCGATGACGCTGCTGCATCGGGGAACCCTGTTCCAGTTGGTGGTATCTACAATGGTACTACTCTCCCGACCTATACCGATTTAGATAGAACCCAACTCCAATTCACTGCACGTGGTGATTTACGTGTTATGGTGAATGGTGGGACTGTCTCTGGTCTTGATGGAGTTTCAAACTCTAGCCTTGGCACTGTGCAGGGTACTGGTTCCACTTCAACATCGACACTACGTCCGTTGATGGTGGCACCTTTCGTGTACAATGGCACTTCATGGGATCGCCCGGCAAAGCCGAACGCTGCCTCTCGTATCGCCTCTGCTGCGGCTTCGGTTAACGCCACTTCAGCCAAGGGAGCCGCTGGTAATGTGTTTAAGATTTTCGGTAATAACGCCAAAGCTTCTGTTATATACCTGAAGGTTTATAACAAAGCCACTGCTCCCACTGTCGGAACTGATGTCCCTGTATTGACTATCCCAATTGCTGCCTCTGGCAGATTTGATATAGACATCGGTGGTGATAGTGGTTTCTACCTCGGTACTGGTATTGCTTATGGCTTTACTACCGATGCTGCTGACAATGGTACTACTGCTCTACTGGCAGGAGACATTCTCGGCTTCACTCTAACTTACTCTTAATGAGTGAGAGGTTGTTCGTCACCCTTGAAACGAACCGAGACTATTCTCGTTACCTTCCTTGAAAGGGAAATAAATGAATATCAATAAGTTTTTCAAAGACTCTCTCGACGCTCTAAACGATTCTACTAGTGCTAAGAACGCCAACATCTGGCGTCGGAAGCTCGTAGCGGCTCTCACTGTTATTGGTGACTCTGGTGGCCTCTCTACGACCGCCACGGCTGCTGAGATTAACAAGGCTGCTGATGTGTCTAGTTACGCAGTAGAACTCACGGCTACTGCTGCTATCCCTGCAACTGCTCGTGTTGTGGAGCTTAATCATGCTTCCGTAGTTATTGCAGCTACGTATACTGTGGTGCCTAACACCATCATGATCATTAAGGATACGTCTGCAACTGGCACTGCTGCCCACACTGTCACCCTTACTGGTGGCACATTCAACGGTACTAACACTGTTGCCACTCTCAATGCTCGTGATGAGTTTCTGATGGTGCATTTTGATAGTGCTGGTCGTGGTCAGGTGATTGCCAATGTGGGCTCTGTCGCCCTCAGCTAAGGAGCATTAGAATGCTCAACTTGGTTTGGGGAATAGTGCAATGGCTCATTGAGAAATTCAGTGATTATAAACTAAAGCAGTCGGATACTGCTCTCGAAAGGGAGAAGATTCAAAGTGAAACAGAAGCGTCTAAAGATAAATGGAAGGCGGTGATCCTCACATCTACTGGAGCTTGGTTGTTCCAGTTGTTTTTCATCGTACCTCTAGCTCTATGGTTCTTTAGTGTAGTGTTGTATTCCATCCTCCTGTGCCAGAACTGTATGTTCCCACAGACATGGACTATTGCCGCCCTCCCTCCCCCGTTGAATGACTGGGCCGCTGCTATTATTGCTTTCCTCTTCTTGGCTAACACCGGAAGGAAACAATCATAATGGACTGGTGGACATCTCTACAGAACTTCATCTATGTAATCATGGGTGCTATTGTTGGTGCGTTCGTTCTTTTAATTCGTAAAGTGTTGACTAACGACACAGAAATTAAACTGCTTAAGGCAGAGATCGCGCAAAGGAATGAATATCGAGAACAAAAAGATGAAGAGTTCAATGAACAGCTCAAAGAAATTAGGAGCGATGTGAAACGCCTTATCCGACAAGACACATCTGAATATAGAAGTAATAATTAGACAAAAAATAACCCCCGGCCCTCTTGATTGAGGATCGGGGGTTTTGTTTTATGTCCGTTTCAGATACTTAGTCAAATCTTCGTAGCCACCGATGATACCCACATTATCAAATACCTGTGGGACAGTTCTAGCTCCGTAAGTAATGGAGCTGAACTCATCTAGATTTTCAGCGGTCAGTGGAATATAGTCATATTGAATATCGTGATCTTCTAGAAGCTCTTTAGCTCGATCACACCAAGGACAATCAGGTCGTCCCCAAATAGTAAACATTATTCTTTTCCAATCTGATGGACTTCGATCAGGAAGTCCTCTTTAACGGCCCTAGGAACGAGGTTAAGGTATTCTTCTACACGTGCATTCGCTCGTTCCTCAGAGGCATAGACGCCAAGTGTCTTGAAATAGGAGGGTTCATATTCTACGATAACAACCCAAACTTTCATTCTTTACCTATCTGATCGAAGTCAATTTCACATGCACCACCTGCACAGGCTGCTTCACCAGTCAGGTCAGTGTTGTCTTCTGCTTCCTTCACTTTGGAGAGGTCGATGTCTGCAAGGAGCGCCGACAGACGTTCATATTCCTCTCGGCTGATGTCTTCAAATGGAGTTTGTTTATATGAACCTCCATCATACGGAAGAACAGAAATACCATTGTATGTCTCCTTGTTCTCGAACATCCACTGGCCTACTTCGTCCCATTCGTGTTCCTTAATAGAAACAGTAACAGAAACGTTATTAGTATTATCGCCGTCCCTGTGACCATTCTTCACCCAATTCAGATTGTATCGTTTAGTACGTTCAAGGAGAGAGAGGGCTGACTCACTACGGAACGTCGCAGTTGCAGGAGCCTTTTGCGGGATTCCAATGACTGCTTGAGTTTCCGGTCTAAAAAATTCGTCCTCAACGAGTGAGGGGATTTGCTTTTTAATGTATTTGTAAATGTCTTCATCTTTTCCAAACCTCAGCCTACGAAGATAGTAAGGAGCGTGCCAACCGTGTATCCCGCTGCTAGAACCAACAACAAGACTACTCGTTCCAGAGGGCTTAACCGTGGTGCAGCGAGCAGCAGGCTTAATGCCAATACTAGCAGCAACAATAAAGTTGGTATCAGATGCCACATGGGCAGCTTCCTCTTCATTCAAATGTTCAATAGCGCCAGATGCTATACCAGTCATTCCAACGCCGATAAGAGCATCTTCCTCAGTTGTGAGTTGCCAGATAGGTCGAAGGTAATGGAAGGATGTGTACCCAGCTTGTAACGTACCGAGGAAGGCTGCGTCTCTAGCTCGTTGATTAAAATCTTGCTGGTCTGTGATGTCACTGGTATTGATCTCTGTAAGATTACAGAACTGGTACGGTCGTAGTGCAATTTCACAGCAAGGATTGGTTCCCCAGTCAAAGTTATTTGTCCAGTAGAATCCAGGCTCCCCTGCCCCCGAAGCTCGAACTCGTCGCCAAAGATCATTGAACTGCTCAGCAGTTGTTTTGGTCCGATGAAGGACAACTGAGTTATTAGCTCGACCACGCTGAGGATTGTCATTGTACCATTCTCCACTCTTAGCATTAATCATTTCGTCATCGTTGTAACTAAACAACGAAATCATAGCAGCTCGTCTAATTCCCCCAGCAAGGACTGCGTCTGCTTCGTAGCACGCAATGTCATGTGCTTCAATTGGTCTAAGCTGTCGTCCCCTAGCAAGTTCCAGCACCCGTTCAATGAGGATAAGACATTGACGGAGTGGCTCAGGACCCGGAGCCTTTCCTCCACTGACGACAAGCTCCGTGCCTTTTGGTCGGATTTCGCTGTAATCAAATTCAACTTTCCGCTTACCATAAAAATAACTTTCTACAAGAACCCTTACTGCGTCGGCCCATCCTTCGATACTGTCGCCCACGATATAACGACGCGATGATTTTGAAGGGCCAACCACAACTGGAAGTTTGTCAATGTGACGATACTGTACAGAATAGCCAACGCCAGTACCACCCAACAGAAGAAACATAATCTCAGAAAAAGCTCTGGTGTCTTCGATAGGAAGATACGCACAATTGTAAATGCGGCTTGGATTACGTTCAATTGCTTTTCCTGCGAACTGTAGAGAACGCATAGAGGGAAGTACCTTACGTGGCTTCACTGAGCGTTCATATACTTCTCGAATGTTTTGTTCGAGCTTAGGATAGCGAGCAATGTGCATATCCATATTGCGGTCAATAATTTCATCCCAAACTTCTCGACGCTTCCTGTTATGGAGGTATCGAGCATACTTGGCATGAACGGTAATATCACTTAGAATTTTTTGGCTTAGGTCCATTAACCTTCTTTATTGGTTTGGATACATCTTCTTCTTGGAAGGTTAGATCGTGGAGAGAGGAGGGGCAATAGCCCCTCTCTTTAGGCATTTACCTTGGAGACGAGAGATTCACCAGCCAAGCAATTGTTCTCATCAAACTCAACTCGAAGGTCCTGTGCGATATTAGGCTCGGTAAACACAATCACCAGAGGTGGTTCAGAGCTGAGTGAGACAATATCAGCCTCGGGGTGTGCAGAGATGAGAAAACCCACATAAGCATCTGGATAAACACAGCCCACTCCCTCGTAACCAAGAAGAGGGCTATTAGGATGAGTAGGTGAGGCTACAGGGGCCTCCACAGAGGGAGTGGCTGGGGTAGTAGCCTGATTAGCGAACGCCTGTCCTGAGTAGGATACAGCGATTGTAAGGGCTAGTGCCTTAACCAGCGTTGACAGCAAGTGCATTCTTGAATTCCTTTCCAAGTAGATTAAAACGAGTACGTGCCCAGCCACCACAGCTCTGACACTGAAATTTCTTATACTTATACACGTTAGTAACAGCGTAGCCACGCCATTGGATATGAGCAGAGCCACACTTAGGGCACAGCAACTGTTCAGTTTCCTTGAAGATGGCTACGTTGGGATGACGCTTCATGAACGGAAGCATCTTCAGATAAATCTGTTCAAGCGTAGTGACGTCCTGCTTATTATAGATACGCATTTCCTCCCAAGCCTCGGGATTGTTACGCATACATTCCTGCCAGAGTTCAAATCCGGGGAACTTCTTATGGCCTCCCTTATTATCTACGCCAAGGAGAATAGCCAAGTGTTCCAGACTATTCGCAGGAAAATTAAATTCGTACCTAGCCACAAGAAGAGTATCGACAATCTTGTAAGGACTAGGGGGCTTAAGTCCGAGTACCAAGGCTCGGCCTTGAATAGTAGGTAGGTCAAACTTAGCGCCATTGTGGGCCACAACAATATCAGCAGCATCAAGGACATTAAGTAGCTTCTTTACAAGTTGTTTTTCTGACTGATGCTGTGTATCTTCATACCACACAACATCTTCATCTAGCCATTTATAGGCATACGAAGCTAGGGTGCTGTATTCCAACACCTGCTTCGCTCCAATATTTTCCTTAAAGAAACGCCAAACGTATGCCATATTTGGCATAGTCTCAACGTCAAGTATGAGAATTCGGGGCATTGCCTTCCTTTTTGATTGTCAACCAGATGAGAAACAATGCATTGCATCCCACATGGCTCCAATGGAGCAGCCCACTTTCCTCGTCGTAAATCTCTCCCTCTTGAATGAGAGTGAGATGACGAAGAAGGGCGTTAGTATATCGCTCCACTGCATTCTCTACTTCCTGCCATGAGTTGGGAGCATACTTCTCAGCTCCAAAAGTCAACACCTTAGCAATTTCGTAAAGAGATAGAAAAGGGAGGAGCCACATCCGTGGCTTTCCCTTATCATATTTTAGGTCGGTCATACTAGTACCTCCGAAATAAGGCTTATGTTACTCGGTGAGTTCAAAATATCGTTCAAGGAATACCTTCTCAGCACCAGCAGGAGAAAGAAACATGAGACTTACCCCAACAGGTTCACCATAATCATCCCACTCATACTCACATTCGTTCATATTCTGTTCTCGTTCGTCATTAAGAATACGCATATCATATTCCTTAACCTGATCTGGAAGAGGCCAATTGAACTTGAACTTATCTGCAATCTTATGCATCAAAGCATCCTCATGTTCATAATACCCCTTAAGGAAGGGCTTGATAGGGCGGGGGATATCAGCTAGATACGCTTCAGATGAATCATGCAGAAGAGCATCGAGGGCGTATTCAGGATCAACCAGATATGAAAGCAGGAGAGAATGTTCTGCTACAGAGTAAAAATTATTACAGTGACCATTGTACCGACACTGCATGGACAGAGAATGTGCAATGTCTTCAATACTAATCTCATCTGGCTGAGGGTCTAGGGGATAAATCCTATCCCCCGTAAAAGTCTGAATCCAACCACCAATGCGTGGCTCATCCACCTTCTTAAACAGTTCTAGCTGAATTATATTATCGGGCATTGTTATTCCTAATGATTGTGCGACGGGTATTCTCGTAGCCATTCTTACTGATTTCGATAGCCATACGACCGAGGAGCATACGATCCTCGTTAGTAAACTTCTTGAGGTAGTTCAGAGACATCTGGCTCTGTGCCCCAAATACTTCCTTCATATTAAACATTACGTTAAGTCGGTTCCAAGTGCGGAGGGTCGGGTCACGAATCTCATCGAAAGTGGAATAATCAAATGTCGTCGTCATCATTTTCCTTTTGTTTAGCTCTACGAGCCTTAGCTCGGGCCTTTTCATCATCAGTCTTTTTAGTATGACAATCATTGCAGAGGACTTGGAGGTTATCTGCTTCGCAGAACATACGTTCGATCAGTACGTCATAAGAGACAAACCCTACGTCTGGATCGACGATGGGGAGAATATGATCTACGTGTACATTCTTGGTCCTGCGTCCTCCAACTTTAGTCGTAGCTGGTACTGTCTCTTTACATCCAGAGCAGAGATACTCACCCCTGCTGACTCTAGCAGCTTTAAGACATTCGGCAATAGGTCCCCATCGCATAGTAGCTGCTCGAAGCTGACTTCTAATGAAAGACCTGAACCGAGCTTCGGTCCATTGGTTTGAGTTTCTAGTTTTTGGTCCACCAATTCTACCTGCCAATGTAAATAAACCTATACGTGTTAGCGTCCCAAACTGTGTTGGAAAGCTTTTCAATCTCACGTCGGAGGTCTTCAATGATTTGTGACTGGTTAGCACAGATTTGTTCTAGTTCGTCTGTGCGTTGCTCTAGCCAAACCTTACGAGGGATTGGCCAATGGTTGTGCTCTTTAATCCTACTCATCAGATACGCTTCAAAATAACTGCTTCCCAAGGATTGGGGTTATTAGCAAGGTAGTTGGTTTCCACCTTATACTTATCCATATCTGTAGTGTTCTTCTTCTTGAAGTCGTTAAGCCAACCTCTGGCTTCCTTCTTCAGCTTGAAGCTCTTCTTCTTAAACGGTTGATACTGTGCCATTACAGCCATTCCTCAATGTTAAAATACTTTAGAGTTCCGTCGGGGTTACGTTCTCGAACGATCCAGAGCAAACTACATTGCTCTGTGAGTAGTTCCTTCCAGTTGTCACCAACCACTTCTTCATAATGACGTTTGACGGCATCAAAAACCTCTCGTTCAGATGTACAGTCAGAGAGTAATTCTGCTGCTGTGACTGGTCCAACCCCACGTAGTCCCCCAATATTGTCAACCACATCCCCTGTAAGGAGCTGTGCTCCAAAGAACTTGAAGCCGCCACCTTTGATTTTATTTCCGGACTTGCCTCGAATGAGTTCAATCGTACCAAGGGTATCATATTCTACTGGCCCGAACTCTGGTTGTTTCCCACATTCCCATCCGTAATGCCATCCGGGGACCATTCGGAGGTCTTTGTCTCTCGTGCATATGATTGTGCTTTCAGGAAGTTCTCGGTGTCTGATAGCAATTTCGTCGTCCGCTTCACATCCATTGGCGACATGTAATTCGGGTCCACATCCACCCAATATATAAGCTGTGAGATTAATCCAATGGAATGGTTTATCTTGTTTTCGAGTTCCTTTATATACTTTTCCTTTTGCGAGAGCTTCTCGGAAATTTGGTTGATACGCACCTTCCACTCTTCCCTCTCGTAGAGCAATGCGTTGAGTGACTTTATCTCCGGTGAGGAACAACCTCGCTCGAACTGATCCGCTACCTTCCAGAATTGTTCTGATACGTTCATCAAAAATTTCCTTTACGAAATCAAACGAGCGAACTTCTAGTTCGCCCGTTTCTTTGTTAAACTTCTCTCCTACACTACCAACTTCGTAGCTATCGCAACACGTCCGCATCAATAAGTGCTGTTCGTGTCATGTTTAATCTCCTGTTCCGTGGTGCCTAATCATGTGACAATTCGCACAGAGCATGATACACTTCTCTAGTTCTTTCCACATCACACTAGGCTTTCTACTGATAGCGTGACTAGGATTGTAATCTTTCTGAGAGGGATCAAGATGATGAAATGCGTACACACAAGGAGGAAATACCCCACCACAATCGTGGCACTTACCCCCAAAATATTCTATCGCTTCACGTTTCTTTCGTTGGTTAGCTTCGTTGGCAACTTGCCTTCTTCGTTGTTCGTTTTCCTTATACCAAATCCTTTTAGATTTAGCTGTACAAGAACGACAAGTGCCAACTACACCCAACCTACATTCTTTATTGGGATGAAATTCCTTTAGGGGCTTTTTATATCTGCATACACGACATTGTTTTGCATCAATCAATGCCGTTCGCAAGCTTATACCCCTCTAGCAGAGCCTTAATCTTTTCATCATCGAAACGACTAAGGGAGTTAGGGTCCATCAGAAGAAGTTCCTTCCCCATAGTATGTTCATGAGGATTATATAGATGGACAAAGAACTTGATACGTTGAGTGTAGGGGTCTTCATCGGAGATGGGCAGAGCTTTATGTCCTGCTACATAGATAAGGTGCCCCCTCTTAACTCCGTGTTCTACGAACTTGTCAGAGACAACTTCACAGAAATCACCGTTATGGATATACTTAGTCATTAGCAACACCCTGCATCTTGGAACCTATACACCCTAGAAGTGATTTCATCTTTCAAATCCAACACTTCGTCAGGTTCGATAGTAAGCATTTCGCATTCGGCTTGTTCAGGATGTTCTACGAGAAAGAACTCTCGTGCCTTTTCAAGTGAAGGGGCTATAATAACAAGCCCCCCATTATCATGGTAATGATAAGTTAGACCGCTAACATCGAACCAGATATAAATCTTCATTACCAATTAACCCCATCTTTCTTATCCTCAGGCTTGTCATCAAGCTCAGGAGTGGGAGAAGCCTTAGGCTTGTCCTCTGCCTTATAGTTCTGGAGAAGATCGTCAAGCTTAGAGCCCTTGAATTCAAGTCCGCCCTTGATCTTATCCTGCACCCAAGTAGGAAGAGACAAGAACACTTCTACGTCCGGTGCATCAAGAGTGAAGAACTTAGGATCATTGCGTAGCTTGGGAAGCCGCTCAGCGTCACGAGGGCGCATAGCAGACACAGCACCAATGTTGTTATAAACCTTGCCTGCGTTCTTCCCCTTGCCGGGCTTGTTGACAATCGTAATGGAGGCGGGCACACCGAGCAACTTACTCCAGTCCCCGTTATGCTTGACGTTCGGATCAAGTGCGTAATATCGCTGGGTAGACTTAGCCTTGTCGGAGTTGAGAGAGTTGAGAGTGAAGGTTTCACTAACCCAACGGGGCTTGTCTTCAATATCATTCCCTTCCTCGTCCTTCATGAACTCATCAGCGAGTTCATACGTAGTCATAATTTCACTCTTAGGGTCCTTAGTCTCTCCAAGGTAAACCTGAGCCTGAAGGCCAAGGTCGATAATCTGGACAGTCTGTCCAGGATAAGTGCCGGGATCGATAGGTTCCTGTGCCTTGCCACCCGAGGCGGCTGCTTCATTAGTCTTAAGAGTCATTAATTGTTTCCTTTGTAAGCTTCGAGAATAAAATCTGCAAGTTGAATACGATCAGCTTTGTTTACAAATGCGTAGTCCTTATGGGTGATGATATTTGAGAAAGCCTTCCATAGAGCGTAAGCTACATCATCCTTGACAACAAGAATGTTATAAACATCTAGACGCCATGTAGACTCAAGTGTCTTAGCCCTCCCTTTATATCCCTTGATATTAGTATTAATTGCACCAAGACCAATCAACTTTGCATGGACATTTTCATTCCACTTTGTGACAATATCAATGTCGTTGGCGGTGTCAGGAGTTACTAGATAACTTCCAGTTACGAAAGCTCTCCAATCTAGAACTCCGAAAAGTTCGTAGAAGAGATTTACGTTATGCTTCATCTCTCATTCCTTTTCAATAATTGCAAACTGTGTGTGTTTATTTTTACGCAAGTTGGTTAGCCGTTCAACAGCATCCTTCCGGTCCTTAAAGGGACCGGTATGAATAATTGTTACACGGTTAGGGTCTGTAGTCCACTTAGTCTTCTGAATAAAATACGGCATTAAAACAACTCCTTGATACGCTTGATGATCTGCAACCTTTCCTGCTCAGCAGGAGGCCAATCATTAAGTTTTTCAAGTTCCTTTAGAAGTTCTAGGATTTCTTCACGTCGTGACATTAATGTATGCTTGAATATCTGTCGCCAAATTGTACGTCGATACCCAGCTCCCTATTTAAGTTAAGATTTGAATTCAATTCTGCAATAGCCCCTCGCAATAATTTTTCTGCCTTATCGCGAAAGCCCTTCTTAATTTCAATCACCACTTCATCGTGGAATTGCCCAGTAATCTGAGGGCGTATCGATCGAAATAGTCTCACCCACTCGTCGAATACAAAAGATGCCGATCCCTGAACTAAGGTAGAGAAGATGTCTTTCTCGGCACGCAAACTGTACCACAGATTCGAGATCGGATTGAACAGCCACATTTGGCCAGCCACGGTTTTGATCTTCTGTGCCGCTGCTACTTTCTTGATGGCCCAATTTTTCTTCCAATAGATTTTCCA
>Ga0181338_1000105_pt1 | contig 18836 bp, 26 predicted proteins | sample Sp13VDMM110SD_FD_122168 | JGI IMG/M metagenome (GOLD analysis project Ga0181338, IMG submission 122168) | Freshwater viral communities from Lake Michigan, USA - Sp13.VD.MM110.S.D | ecosystem: Environmental > Aquatic > Freshwater > Lake | place: USA: Michigan | collected 2013-04-23
ACGAGGAAGGTGTAGTCAACGAACTCCCACGAGCTGGGGATGGTGTTGGCCATGTACTCCAACTCAGAGAGTTTCTTGTCGCGCGGCCAGGCGCGGATCTCGTCCAGCAGGCCGGGGCTCATGGTGAGCCGGGTAGCCTTGGTGAACAGGAGAACGTCCATGGCGTCGGGTGTGACGCTGATGAGGGTGACTTTCATGCTGTGGCTCCTTGTGCCTTGGCGCGCTTGCCGCGAGACGTGTAGGCGACAGACTTGTCGAAGGCGATCTTCTCGCGCTTGTTGTTGGGCGCGTTGAAGCGTGGCAGGAAGCAGTTCAGCATCTTGCCAGTATCGCGGTCGATGTGGCGGCTGATGCCGAAAAAGTCGTGGCTGAAGTTGAAGTCGTCAGCAGCCAGCATGTCTTCCAGACGCAGCTTGCAGCCGTTGGCGTGGCAGGCGGTGATGTCCATGTTTGCGGACATCGTGTCGAAGCGCTTGATGCCTGCGGCCAGCGCCATCTGTGCGCCACGAGCGACGATCTTGCTGATCAGATCGCATTCGGCCTTGGTGACCTTGAACGAAACATTTTCTTGACTCATGATGATTGCTCCTTGCTGAAAAGTTGAAACGAGATCCGACGCCATGGCTTGAAGCGCCAATAAGCTCCGGACAAGTGGGTGATGCGGAGACCGACCCTGCCCCACTGCGCCTCGTACGCCGCAGCGCCCTTGAGGAAGATCGGCCTGAGTAGACGAGGCATGATCACTCAGCCGACTTTTTGCTGACGATAGTGAAGTGGAACTTGGTGCCCTCGTGCTCGAACACGTTCTTGCCAGCGGCCTTCAGCGCCATGCGGAACTTGATGTGGGTGCCGATCGGCAGCTTCAACGCCGTGAACGCGGCCAGCGTGCTGCGGTAGCCCTGCAGCGTTTCGGCCTTGCGGCCTTCCTCGTACACCTCGACATTGTGCCGGGCGCAGCGGGCGATGTTGGTGGCCATGACGGACCAGCTGCGACGGATGGAGTCGCTGCGGTCGGCAGGGACCTTGGGGGTGGCAGGCTTGGCTTTGGGCTTGGCCTTTGATGCGGCTTTCACCTTGGCCGTCGATTCAACCTCGGCCTTGGACGGCAGCGCTTTGCCAAGCAACGCAGTGACTTGCTTTTCACCAGCGGCACGGCTGGAGAATTTTTTGATGGACTTGCCGCTGAGACGGTTGTACTCGGCGACGAGTTCGGCTGTGGTAGCTTTTTTGACGTCAAACATTTTGAAAACTCCTGGGTGATGAAACAAAATGGAAGGGCCGAAGCCCCTCCGTGGATTTACTTACTTGGCCTTGTTGATCTGCTCGACAAGGGTCTTCGCCATCTCTTCGGCGCGGCGCAGGTAGAAGCCCTCTTCATGGGCGTTGTCGCAGCGGAATTCCGCAACAACCAGCGCGTCGCCGAAGCGCTTGTCGTGGGCGCAAACTTGCCAGCCCATTTCTTCGTCGAACTCGCCGACCTGCTGCATGGTCGCGTTGCTCAGCTCCAGATCGAACGGAGCCGCTGGAGCAAAGGCCGTGCTCGGACGCGGCGCGGGATTGTCCAGAGTGTCTGCGTAGGCCAGCAGCTGGACATCGGTCGGCTCCATGCAGACGCTGTAATCAATCCAGCCGCCGGAGCTGATGCGGCCACCGGACGGGTAGATCAAGTGCACCTGCATCCCGTTCACTTCGCGCACCGTGTACACCTGCGTGTCAATCGCTTCGCTCACGACCACTTGCTTGCCGGGGACGACCTGCAGGCGCTTGAGCTTGACGTTTTTGGTTGGCATGTTGCAAATTCCTTTAAGTTGAAACCTGTTCAAAATCGAACAGTACAGTAATTATGCTCCACATTTTCCGGTCTAGGCAAGTTATTTTTGAATGCGGAACAAATATATTTCAATTAATTGTCATTCCACAGCAGGGGTGGCGATGGTTGCCGTGCCGCAAACCAGCGATGCTGCGTGTTCAAACTGGTAGCGGTTGGTGAAAAAGATATTTCCGTCCTTGTGAACAATGCCGCCAGCTATGCGCACCGGGTCTTTCTGATTCACCGCCCCCACATCGCCACCAGCACCAGCGGGCACAGGGGTAGCGCGATGCTGGCACCAGCGGTTAATTTCACGGATGAAGATGTTCAGCCACGGGTTGCGATAGAGCGAAGGCAGGCCGGTCGCAACATCAGCTTGACGGGCGCATTCCTCGTAGTCCGGTGTCGGCGTTGCTGGCTCGTTCGGCACCAGCACCCAACCGTGCGGCGGCTCACCCACCGCCACCGAAGCACCCGGCACCCGGCTGGCGGCGATGACTGCGCGAGCAAACGGAATTTCGTCAAGCAGTTTCACGCCGTCATGGGCGGATGTGTGTTCTGTGGCGATCGCGCTGATCTGCCAGTCTTCCAGATCACCCCCGACAGGTGCCTCGGCGCGGAGGGCGGGAACATCGCGTATTCTGCAAAGCGGCTCGCCAGAAACCCATGCTTCCTGTACCTCAAACGGCGTTAATTGTCGTACTGCAGCCTCTACCGCCTGGCTGTCTGGTGCTGCTGGATTGTTCATTTTCAAACTCCCGTTTGGTGATGGTCGCGGATCACGCCAAGCAAGGCGTTGAAGCCAATGCGGTGACCGTCTAGTTTCCAGGTCTTCTTCCAGTTCTGGACCTTGTGGATCGGCTTGCGCTCGACCACGGCTTGAACGCTAAGAGGGCCAAACGTCCACGGCTCAGACTCAACAAGCCGACTTTGATTTCGAACGGCCATCACAAGTGTCTGCGCTTGCAGGATCAACAGCTCGTCTTCGGCGGAGAGGGCCAGCGTGATCATTTGGCCTTTACACACTTAACAAAAATGTCTTGACTTTTTGTGAAAAATCTTTTGTTCCCATTTTGGTCGGTCGCCTCAAATGAAGACTCTGCGGCGCCAATGCCTATTTTGACATTTGTTATTGAGCTTGTGTGAAAAGAAAATTTCTCTCCGTCTCTGGAGTCTAAGCAAAGCATTGTCACATTTTTGTATTCAGCAGTTGGCTCGCCCTTTATCTGGCAACCTTGAATCACCAATGTGACAGCGAGCAATAAAGCAAATTTTATCATGTCGTTCTCCAGTATAAGTTGAGGGGTTGCGCCTTACTTGGCGCTGTGACGTGAGCGCCCGTAGGCATCGTCGTTGATGAGGCGCTTGATGACGGCAAGGTCGTGCACCACGTCGTCGAGTAGGATGTTGCGCCACGTTCCGAATCGGCCCAGCGAATAGATGTCGTGTTCGTTGGACAACTTCAGGATGAAGTTTTTGCGCCACCGGTCTTCAATGGGCGAGATTTTGCCGTAGCGCTGCTTGGTGGTCTCCAGCTCTTCCAGGTCCATGCGCGTGAGGCCGAACGGCGCAGCGACATTGAATGTGTCTGTCTCGTCGCCGATCCACTCGGAGATCAGCAGGTCGCCTGTGATGCTGACCCGGTAACACTTGGTCAGCGGGTCGCTCACGTAAACCGACTGGAAGATGTCTGCGCCACGGACCCGGTAGCGCTTCACGGTGATCTGCGCATATTGGAACTCGGGGCTGGCGACTCGCATCATCGCGGCCATGACGTTCATGGGGATGGTGCTGATGATCGGGCCAACCATCTTCTCAGCGCCTTGGTCAATGCTGGTGCCCCAATGAATTCGCCCTGCCGCGCGGTCAATCAGGTGGTCGATGAAGTCCTCCGGCGCGATGTAGCGCTCCACGGCGTTCAGGTTCCACACACTGCGGTCTGCCAGGCGTCCGACGACCTTCTGCGAATACCGGTTGGCGTGCAAGATCGAGGGTTGCACGAACCGGCCTTCAGACCACAAGCCCTTGTGGACGGTGACCTTGCGGAAGTCGATGCCCACCGCGTCAGCGACGGCTGTGGAGCGGAAGCGCAGCAGCGCCTTGTGGCCAGACATCTTCTCGCGTGTTGAGGCTTCATAGACCTCGGCTTGCGGGAAGACACTGGCAGCGATAAGGCCGGAGATTCCGGCACCCCAGATTTTCATGATGCGTCCTTAAAGTAAGTGGCCGAAAACTTGCCCGATGAGCGCCTTGGACTGCTCCACGACTTCGGCAGGCGGCTGAATGTCTATCTTCTTGAATCCATGGTGACCGTCCGGTGTCGTCCAGCCGCTTTTGCCGATTGGGTGGCCGTTCTTCACGGCGAGCGTTTGAACGTGATAGATTATGCCGTGGCAGCCAACGTCGGCAATTTCGTCGCGCTCATGAGAGATCCGCTGCGTGATGGCTGTGACGACAAACCAAAAGCGAAGCGTGTGCTTGTCGTGAAATTTGTAGCCCTTGTTGTCGATCAACCATGCAGGCTCGCCGTCTGTCCAGCCATAGCCGAGCTCCATGCAAACAATTTCGCCGACGGCGGCGATTGGCTTGAGCATGTCGGTGCGCGTTGCGCATTTCACAGCAGTTGCTTCACTCTTGTAAGAGGTCTTGCAGACTGGGCAGATGTAAACGGGTTTGACGCTCGTTGTGGTGTCACGGATCGATTGCAGATCCTCAAGGGTTAAAAGTTTGCTCATGGTGGCTCAGCCAAACATGCCAGGGAACTCAACCCCTTCGGCCTCGTTGCAAATTTCTTCGATGTCGCCCTTCAGCTGCTCAGCTTCTTCGCGCTGCTCTTCAGACGCGCTCTCGTTGTCGTCCAGCCACTGCTCGATCGCAGCGCATGCAGCCTCAAACACGGCGCATGCGTTGGCCAGGCGAACGGCGCGTGAGCAAGAAGCGCCCTTGCGCTTGTTCACGGACTCGCTGTAGGAGATCTCGATGTCCTGCAGAAACTCAGGCACGTCTGGTTCGCTGAAGCCTTCAAGCGTGTCAGCCGCTTCACCGGCCATTTCACACTTGCTCATGTGGCCCATGTTTGCGCCTTCCATGTTGTCGTAGGTCTCGCGCATCTCGCTGCCTAACTCCTCAATGGCGCTGAAGGCGTCAGAGATGGATGAGACAGTGCCCTTGCATTGAACAAGCTTGTAAGCCATGGTGGTGATCCTCATTAAGTTGAAGCGGTCAAAATCGTACCGCAGCGCGATTATGCTCCACATTTTTGGCGTTAGGCAAGCGGGAACAAAAATAAATTTGCCGAAGGGTCTTTTTTAGGGGCAAAATCGGGGCTCTTGTTTTTCAAGTCTCAACTTAAACTGAACGGAGCGGCTGATGCCGAATGTATATGTAACACAAATTCCACATCGCAGGGACGGCGCGACAGGGTCGCTCGTTCCTGCTTTCAACTTGACGCCCGCTGAAGAGCACGGCAAGTTGGTTGTGATGATGCCGCCACAGGCCGCATTCCATGCAACGGGGGAATTGACCAGGCAGCTCAGGGACAAGCTGCAAGCATACAACTACGAGGACGGCGACAGCGTGTTGCTCCTCGGAGACACAACATTGGTGGCTGCTGCTGCTGCCTTGCTCGGCAAGTTGCGATTCAAATTCGCTGTGTTGCGCTGGGACAGGAACCTCGGTCGGTACACCCGCGTGGTGATCTGCGCATGAGCGCGCCGCAGTTGATTGTCAAGACGTTTGCCTTCAAGGCGACGCCGCTTTACACCTGCAAGGTTTGCGGGAAAACGGGAGCTGGGTCAACGGTCAGTTGTGAATTCGAAGGCTTGCACATTTTGCAGCCAAGCGAGCTTGCTTACAAGGTTTTGCTGGAAGAAGAAAAGACCAGCAACAGCCATATGCCAGAGGGTTGGGCCGGTTACGGAAAGGGCGAGCATCGTTGCCCGGCTTGCAAATCATGACCTACGGTTGCCACAATCGCCCACCGCTCAAGGACACGATCCGGGTGCAGACGCTTGTTCCAGCCACACCCGTCTATGGGCAGGCTCCAGCCTACTCAATCGGCTTCAAGGACATACCAAACGTCAACAGCAAGGACTGCCGTTACGACCTGCGCACCACTGATCCAAAGTGCGCCGGATGCAAGTGGATCGCAACCCCTCAACTTAAACAGGAAGCAACATGACAATCACCGTCAACGAACTCACAGCCGCAGCGCAGATGCTGGTCAACGCGGAAAAGAAAACTGCTGAGACCGAAAAGGCGCTTAAAGAGGCCAAGGAAAAAGAGCGCCTGCTGCGTGAAGAAACGCTGCCGGGCATGATGCAGGAACTGGGCGTCACCAAGATGGCGCTCACCGACGGCAACGAGATCACCGTGGCGCAAGAGGTCTACGCCTCCGTGCCCGCTGACCGCAAGGAGCTGGCCTGGAGCTGGCTGGAGACGAACAACTTCGGTGGCCTGATCAAGACCGAGGTGCAAGTGGCCTTCGGCAAGGGCGAGCTGGAAGACGCGCGCAAGCTGCTCGACGACCTGGCCACGATCGGCATCACCAACGGCACCATCAGCCGTGACGTGCATCCGCAGACCCTCAAGGCATTCTTGAAGGAGCAGCTGGCCAACCCCAAGACCGAGCTGACCGAAGAAGAGCAGCTGCTTGGCATGAGCCTGCTGAACCTGGAGCTGTTCGGCGCGCGTCCGGTGCTGACGGCCAAAGTGAAGCTGAAGAAATGAAAACCGTCCAAGCAGCTTGGAACAGCTACGCGCAGCAGGTGATGCCTGCTGGCGCTTCTGACTTGCAGATTGGCGAAGGCAAGTTGTGCTTCATGGCTGGCGCTTCTGCAATGTTCAAGTTGGTGACCATCATGGCCGCTGACATGCCGGAAGAAAAGGCCATTGAGTTTTTGAGCGGGCTCAGCATTGAATTGCAGCAGTTCGCCATTGACTATGCGCGCACAGGACAGGTGCCATGAACGGCGAGCCTGTATTCCTCTCCACAGGCCACGTGTTTGCTGAAGGCTCCGTCAAGGCCGTTAGCGCTTTGCAAGGTTCAGGCGCAGGCTCTGGCATGGTCTTTTATACATTCGAGGTTCACGGGCCTGGATTCAAGGTTGTTGTCGATGCTGGGCGCTGCGGACTTCAAAGTTCAGAGTGGAACGAAGTCAACAAGCGCGCCTTGGCCCTGCAAAAAGAATTTGCCGAAAGGCTGATCGTCTGCCCGCAAGGTGGACGTTAAACCCTCCGGGTCTCGTTGAGACCTTAAACTGAAACTGTAATCAAGGAAACATCATGAAATCACTTTTCAAAAACTACCTCGGCTTTCTGAGCCTGACCGTTGTGGCGGCTGGCGCTGGCGGCAAGGGCAAACCTGTCAAGGACACCGTCAACCCGGCAGCAGACCTTGCGGTTCAAAGTGCCAATGCCAACGCGGTGGCCGTCGCTGACGAGATGGACTTCAGCCAAGACGCAGGCATGGGCACTGAAGGTGTCGACAAAGACTCCCAGGCGATTCCGTTCCTCGTGGTGCTGCAATCCAACTCACCGGCCTGCGTCGACCAAAACCCTCCCGGCGCCAAGCCCGGCCTCTTGATGAACTCGGTGACCAACGAGCTGTTCGAAAAGCTGGTCGTCGTACCGGTCTCGTTCCAGCGGCGCTTTGTCGAGTGGGCTCCGCGCAAGCTGGGCGGCGGCTACAAAGGTGAGCACATGCCGGCAGCGGTCGAAGGGGGCGAATACGGCTACAAAGCGACCGACTCCGTGAGCAGCTACTTTGTGGCCGCTGAAGGCGACAAGCCGCTGGGCCGCGAAGCTGCCAAGGACAAGCACAACGCGCTGAAGGACACGCGCAGCCACTTTATCCTTGCTGTGAAGCCCGACGGCACGTTCTTCCCTGCGTTGTTCCCTCTGGCATCGACCCAGATCAAGAAATCCAAAAAGTGGATCAGCATGATCCTGGGCGTGCAGCTGCGCAACGCCGAAGACAAGCTCTACAACCCGGCCTCGTTCAGCCACATGTACACCATCGGCTCCGTCAAGGAATCCAACGACCAGGGCCAGTGGTTCGGCATCACGGTGGACGCGGCTGGTCCTGTGAAGTCCAAAGAGATCTACGCAGCGGCCAAGGAACTGCACGCCCAGGTGGCCGCAGGCCAGGTCAAAGTCGCTCAGCCTGACGCCAATGTGGGCGGCGCTGACGGCGAGCCAGGCGGTGAAGGCTTCTGAGCCTCTGGGCCTGAACTGAGTTTGGCGCTTTCGCAGGCGCCATAGTTCGAGGAGGCCGGAGAGATCTGGCCTCCTCTTTTTTTGGAGAATAATCATGGCAACAAAAACATTTCAGCCTACGGTCAGGATGACGACCAAAAATTCTGATGGCTGCAAATTCGAGATCGCAGGGCCTTCCAACGACCAGAAGAATGCAGCAGCGTTCACAGTATTCATCGGCCCACAAGCGTTCACGCAAGTCCACACGGAGCGCAACCGACAAGTCGAAGAAGGCTGCGACAAGAAGCATGACGACACACTGACGGAAGGCCAGCTCCACACAGCGGCCATGGCAGTGCTCGCCAATGATCCGAAGCTCTGGCCATTCCAGAGCCAGATGAAGGTGCGCGAGCGTCGTGAGCAATGCAAGGTGGCTGCTGCGCTGCTGATCGCCGAGATGGAGCGCATCGACAGGGTGCGCGCTTCATCCTCGAAGGCGGTGTGACGTGGCATTCAAATACATAGACGCCGACAAGGCGCGCATCGCGACAGCAGCGCTCTCCGGCCGCATTTACCTCGGGGTGCCAGACCCTGCAGGCAAGTCGTTCATCGGCGTCACCAAGGACGTCACCAGCGACTGCGTGAAGGCTGTCATCGACAAGGTGCAGCGCGAAGATTCTGGTGGTGTCTTGGTCATCACGGAAAACGGTGTGCCCACCCACGAGATAGCGGTGCGCAAGATCGGAACAACACAATGAAAAGAATCGACAAGCCGCTGGAGTGCTACACGCTCATCGGCGTGCCCGCGCTCGACCCAATCACCGTCATTGTCGACAGAATCCTTCCAACGCCAGAGCGAGACCACTGGTCTGCAAGCATCACCCTCGTTTGCTATGGACGGGCTTGGAATGCCTACTTCGGGTCGATGGGCAACCCCTTCGAGCTGTTCTTCGTTCGTGCCTCGGCAGATTACTTGGCCGACAAGATGATGACGGCTCCGTTGAACAAGAAAAAAGAGCCGGGCGAGAAGGCGTACTTGATGCGCATCATCGTGGCCGTTCAAGAAAGCATGATGACATGACAGAACATTTCCAGCAAGAGGTCCATGCAGCTGCCCTGCGCTACGTTGCTCGGGGCTGGGCGGTCTTCCCGCTGCATTCGGTGGTGGAAAGCGAAGGCAAACTCCAATGCACCTGCGGCACCGTGAACTGCTCAGACGCTGGCAAGCATCCGCGTGAAGCGCGCGGCCTGAAGGACGCCTCCAAAGACGTTGCCACGGTGAACAAGTGGTTCGGGCCGGACGCGCCTCAGAGCAACATTGGCGTCGTCACCGGCATGATCTCCGGCATCACCGTGCTCGACATCGACACCGGGCCGGGCAAGGCGGGCGCTGAGACCTGGAGCGAGATCGTCGCCAAGCATGGAGAGTTCCCAACCCTGAGCGCCATCACCGGCTCTGGGGGCTTCCATATGTTTTACACCTACAACAGCGCGCTCAAGACAGCTGCCAACGTTCTAGGGCCGGGCGTGGACGTGCGCAACGACGGCGGATACGTGGTCGCAGCGCCATCGCTCCACCGTTCTGGGGGAGTTTACGCTTGGGAGGACGAAGATGGCGCCTGCACCCCATTGCCACCACACCTGAGCCGTCCTGTAGAGCGTCGGGGCCGGAAGAAAAAGGACGACATGCACAAGTCCAAGTATTCCATCGACCAGGTCAAGAAGATGCTGGAGTTTATACCAGCGGACGATCGCGACGAGTGGCGGCACGTGGGCGTCATCCTTGGCCGGGAGTTCAAGCTGCACGACAAGGCGTGGGAGGTATACTTCGAGTGGTCAGAAACATTCAAGGGCAAAAAGGGGCGCAACCATGATGATATCATGCGTGAAGCTTTTTATGATCTCAGTCAACAAGAAACGGAATCCAAACTATCGATCGGTACGATCGTGCGCCTTGCGATGGAAGGTGGCTGGGCTCCCCAAGCAGGGGAGGTGCCAATGGGTCACTTTGTGTTTTATGGTCCGGGTAACAATTTCATTTACCGTCCTACCGCCTCCTACTGGCAAGGACCCGCTGTAGACGCGGCGGTCAGCCCGGTGAACATTGACGGCGTCATCTTCAACGCCACAACACACCTGAAGCTCACGCAGTTGTGCACCTCGCTCACAAGCAACCCGCAGTTGGAGGACGACTTCATCCCCGGCAAGGACTGCCGCGACGGCGACCTGATCGAGATCCCAGGCGCGGCGGTCTACAACAACTACCGCAGGGCGACCATTGAGCTGGGGGACGCGCGCTTGGCCGGGCCGTTCCTGAAGCATGTGCGCATGGTCTTCAACAAGGGCATGGAGGGAAAGAAGAGCGACGCTGACCAGTTCCTGGACTACATGGCTCACCGCGTCCAAAAGCCATGGGAGAAGCCTCGGTTCGCGCTGCTCTTGGCGGGGCAGCAGGGTGCTGGCAAGGACACGTGCATCGACATGTGCGCGCCTGCCATTGGCCCCTGGAACCTAGCGAACATTGCGCCAGAGGCCTTCGAGCATGGGTTAACGAGTTCTACGCCGCAACACTGGTGCGCGTGAGCGAAACATCCAACCTGCAGGAGATGAGCAAGTGGGCATTCAACGAACAGACCAAGGTCCTGATCGCGGGCAACCCCGACAACATCACCATCAACCCGAAGTACGGCCAGAAGTACACTGTGAAGATGTACTGCGGCGTGATCATGACGACCAACCACCTTGCCTCCGGGATCTACATTCCACCGGGCGACCGGCGCTACGATGTGATCGAAAGCGCAACACTCCTCGAGATGGGGCTGCAGGATGACGACAAGCGCAGCGACTACTTCGAGGAGCTTTGGGGTTGGTTCAAGGAGGGCGGGGACCGGCACATTGCGGCCTTCCTCCATGAGCGGGATATAAAGGCTTTCCGGCCAGCAACGGGCCAAAGGAAGACCGAAGCCCACTCGACCGTGGTAGCGGCTGGGATGGGGTCGGATGCGTGGCTAATTGACGCGATAGATGAGCTGGGGTCGCCGGACTTGGTTCGCTCGGACTGGATCCTGGACCTGGCAGAGCAGGGCGGGATGAAGCCTCACGAGGCTCGGGCCAAGCTGAGCATGGCGATTGGACGCGTCGGATATCAAACACTACGCAATCCGACGCAGGCAGACGGACGCCACAAGATCGGGAAGAAAAACGTGGTCGTTTACGCCAGAGTTGGGGCCACAAACCTGGATATGGCACCGCTGCATAAGGAGCGTTTTTAAATGGTGGCTCTCCATAAAATCGGCGATATTTTCCGCATTGCAAAATCTGCCTGTTCCGCATCTGATTTTTACTGTTTCAGCTCGGATTGCCAGAATCTCAGCACGGCGCGGTCGTTTTGCGAAGTGACCCCAAACCTGTCCGAGCTTTCCGAGCTGGTATAGAGCTAAAATTTAAATTAAAAATAGATGGGAGAAGGGGAATAAACTATTTCCGGGGGTAGCTCCTAGGCAGCTCGGAAAGCTCGGACAAGCCTTCGGCAGAAAACCCAGAAAAAAGGACGGCGGCGGTGCTGCCCTTGGCGACAAGAATTTGCCCGATCGGGCCGACCAGAGGACAATCCAGACCATGATAAAACTCAGCCCCAAACGCGAAGCCTTCTGCCAGGCAATGTTGAAAACGAACAACCAGACAGAAGCGTACAGAAAGGTTTACGACTGCAAGAACAGTAAGCCGAAGACCGTCCACGAGATGGCGTGCGGTTTGATGAAGGATCCCAAGGTGAGCGCAAGGCTGGCAGAACTTCGCGGGAGAGTTGTGGAGCGCGCCGAGATCAACGCTGCTGAGCTTGTGAAACAGATTGCCGAGATCGCGACCGCCGACCCAAATGAGCTGACACAACACAGGCGCGTCAACTGTCGCTACTGCAACGGCATCGACCACCAATACCAGTGGCGCCACAAGGGCGAGTTCGCCAAAGCTGTGGACGACTGGGAGATTGCCCGTGACGCCCACGAGGACAGAATGAAGAAGGCGACAAAGAAAACAGAATTCAAAAGGCCTTGCCCGACCGACGACGGCGGGTACGGTTATCGCGCTTCGGCAGACCTCGACCCTGGATGCCCGGTCTGTGAAGGCGAAGGTGTCGCTGATCTGTTCCTTGCAGACACCCGCAAGCTGTCCCCTGCTGGCAAGCGTCTTTTTGCCGGGGTGAAGCAAACCAAGAACGGCATCGAGATCATGATGCACTCACAGGACGCGGCTCGCCGAATGCTGGGCGAGAATTTCGGCATATTCAAGACCGTTGTGGACAACAACATGAACCACAAAGGGGCTGTTCAGACAATTGCAACAGAAGTCAAGGACCCGATCGAGGCGGCCAAGCTCTACCAGAAAATGATGGGCTGAAGTCGTGCCGATTCCATTCCCCTTCGACTTCAAAAACCCGGACTACCTTTCAGTGTTTCAATGGCGCATGGAGCGCCTGAATCGCATCCGCGCAAACCCGGAGGTGATCCCGCAGCTGAAAACCTTCTACCGCGAAAATCCTGCCCAGTTCATCATTGACTGGGGAACAACATTCGACCCTCGCAATGTCGAGCGCGGCCTGCCGGCAGTCGTTCCGTTCATCCTTTTCCCCAAGCAGGAGGAATGGGTCAACTGGACCGTCGAGCGCTGGAAGGCGCAGGAGCCGGGACTGACCGAAAAATCTCGGGACATGGGCCTGAGCTGGCTGTCCACCGGGCTGAGCTGTTCAATGTGTCTGCACTACGAAGGCATGGTCATCGGGTTCGGCTCGCGCAAGGAAGAGTACGTGGACAAGATCGGCTCGCCCAAGTCGCTGTTCTACAAAGCGCGGATGTTCATGAGCAATCTGCCTGTCGAGTTCAGGGGCGGCTGGGACATCAAGGTCCATGCCCCTCACATGCGCATCATCTTTCCGCGAACAGAGTCGGCAATCACCGGTGAAGCGGGCGACGGCATCGGGCGCGGGGATCGGGCCTCGATCTATTTTGTGGACGAGTCGGCGTTCCTAGAGCGGCCTGAGTTGATCGACGCGTCTCTGTCCGCGACCACCAACTCTCGGCAGGACCTTTCCTCGGTCAACGGCAATGCCAACTCGTTCGCCAGGCGACGCCACGGTGGCAAGATCAAGGTGTTCACATTCCACTGGCGCGACGATCCGCGCAAGGACGACGCGTGGTACGCCAAGCAGGTGGACGAGCTCGACCCGGTCGTGGTGGCTCAAGAGATCGACATAAATTATTCCGCGTCCGTGGAAGGCGTGATGATCCCGTCGGCTTGGGTCAACGCTGCGATCGACGCTCACAAGAAGCTTGGGCTCACCGTGACTGGCAAGCGCAGCGGCGCGCTGGACGTTGCCGACGAGGGCAAGGACCTGAACGCCTTTTGCGGCAGGCAGGGCATCTTCCTCGAACACATTGAGTCGTGGAGCGGGAAGGGAGACGACATCTTCAAGACCACTGAGCGCGCCTTCGGGATCTGCCACACCCGCAAGTACGAGGAGTTCGACTATGATGCCGACGGCCTCGGAGCCGGGGTGAAGGGCGACAGCCGCATCATCAACGAAAAGCGTGTTGCCGAGAAGCTCAAGCAGATTGGCGTCAACCCGTTCAGGGGCTCAGGCGCAGTGTTTCAGCCTGAAAAAGAGATGGTGAAGGAGCGCAAGAACAAAGACTTCTTCGCCAACTACAAAGCGCAGGCATGGTGGGCGCTCCGGTTGCGCTTCCAGACCACTTGGCGCGCGGTGACTCAAGGTGCTGAATACGACAAAGACGAGATCATCTCCATCAACAGCGAGCTCAAGGAGCTCACAACACTGATCATGGAATTGTCGCAGCCAACCTACACCATCAACGGTTCAGGCAAAATTCTGGTCGACAAAGCGCCCGACGGAAGTCGTTCCCCTAACCTGGCAGATTCAGCGATGATTGCGTTCGCGCCAACCAAAAACCTTCGAGCCTGGGAAAGCCTCATATGACAAACCGACATCAACGCAGGGCTGCTGCTGCCCAAGTTCGCGACGCAGCGCCCGCTGCCGCAAAGACAACAGATGGTTTTCAGAACCTTGTGTTGCGCCTTGGAGAAGGCTCGACCGTTATGGGCGGTGGCAGTTACGTTCGCTCAGGGCTCACCCGCAACTACGTGGCGCTGGACGCAATGTATCGTGGGTCGTGGATCGTTGGCCAGGCGGTGGACGCGGTTGCAGAGGACATGACCCGCGCGGGCATCTCGCTCATGGGCGTTGAGCCGGAGAAGGCCGCTGAGATGCAACGCAAGCTCACCCGCATGGGGCTGTGGCAGGGCATCACCCAGAACATTAAGTGGGGTCGCTTGTACGGCGGCTCCATTGGCGTCATCATGGTCGACGGGCAAAACCTGCAGACCCCTCTCCGGCCTGAGACCGTTGGCAAGGACCAGTTCAGCGGGATCAAGATCTTCGACCGTTGGAGCGCAAGCCCCAACCTCACGTACAAGATCATGGAAGGCATGCAGATGGGCCTGCCGGAATACTACAACATTCCGCGACTGGGCTTGACCATTCACCACTCGCGCTGCATCCGGCAGATCGGCATCGATCTGCCGTTCAATGAGGCTGAGCGTGAAGAGTTCTGGGGCGCTTCGATCGTTGAGCGTGTCTACGACAGGCTTGTCCCCTTCGACACGGCCACAGCGGGCGCTTCTCAGCTTCTCTCTCGCGCGCATCTGCGAACAGTTTCTGTCGACGGCTTGCGCAACATCCTCGCTCAAGGCGGCATTGCCGAAGAGAACCTGATCAAAATGTTCGCCCTCATGCGCTCGCTGCAGAGCAATGAAGGCATCACGCTGCTCGACAAGGAGGACAACTTCGAGGCGCACAGCTATACATTCAGCGGCATCGAAGGTCTCATCACTCAGTTCGCTCAACAGATCTCTGGCGCAACCGGAATCCCCCTCGTCCGACTCATGGGCCAGTCTCCTGCCGGGCTGAACTCGACGGGCGAGAGCGACATGCGAATGTACTACGACAACATTGCTCAGCAACAAGAGAGCCGACTGCGGTACGGCCTGCAGCGGATCCTTGATGTGTTGCATCAATCAATGTATGGAAAGCCTCCTGAAAAAGATTTCGACTTTTCGTTCAATCCGTTGAAGCAACTGGACGCCAAAGAGAAAGCCGAGACGGCAGACAAGATGACCAAGGCCATCACCGAAGCCTACGGCGAAGACCTCATCGACCGGCCAACCGCAATGAAGGAGCTGCAGCGGGTCGCCGAGATCTGCGGAATTTTCGGCAGTGTTACGCCTGAGATGATCAAGGAGGCGCTGGACCTGGTCGAGCAAGCCAAGCTCGATCCGGATGGCGGCGAACTCGACCCGCTGACCGGCCTGCCCAAGCCGCCGCCACCAATGCTGCCAGGCGCAGACCCTGCTGCAAAACCCGGCGACAAGGCCAAACCAGCGGTGAAGGTCGATGGCCAAGAAGCGTCGGAATAAGTTCGAGATCCCTGCGGTCGCTGAGCGTGAATATGAACGCCAGCTCCGCAAGGTCGCTCGCGCGGTCGCGTCCATCGTTGAGCCGTACATTGAAGGCGCAACAATCCCGCAGCTGCCCGCGCTGCTGAAACAACTCCAGGCGTACAGCGACATCATCGGCCCATGGGCGGCGCGCGTCGCTGAGGCAATGTTGGAGAAGGTCCGCGCTTCCGACAAACGCGCCTGGCGTGCTGAAGACAAAAAGTTCACCCAAGGCTTTAGGGCTGTCGTCGGCGACACCGCTGTCGGGCGAGAGTCTGTTCGATTGTTAAGCGAGCAGGTCTCGCTGATCAAGTCCCTGCCCCTCAAGGCCGGTGAGCGCGCGCAACAACTCGCCGTGGACGCCACGATCAATGGCAGGCGCGCAGAGGATGTGGCCGCCGATCTTCGCAACATTGGCAACGTGACCGAAGCGCGCGCGATGCTGATCGCTCGAACAGAGATCGCCAAGGCCAACAGCACCATGACGCAGGCTCGCTCTGCGGCGCTTGGATCGTCGGCGTACATATGGCGCACCGCAGGGGACGAGGCCGTCCGTGAGTCGCACGCCGAGATGGAAGGTGAGGTTGTCCGCTGGGACCAACCACCGCTGCTCAGCGACGGAACAGTCACGCATGCCGGGCAGATTTACAACTGCCGGTGTTACGCAGAACCGATCTTGCCGGACCTGGATGAATGATTTATTTGCCGGCATAAAAAATTGGCGTCATAATTCGCCCCAACATGCATTTCTACTGTACGGCCAAACTCTCTGACAAAATGCACAAGACCCCGGAAGGGTACCTTGTGTGTCAGGACGTCGCCATCACCCGCGTTGGTGAGCTGCAGTACCTGCCCGGTGAAATGCCAACGATCGCGCGCGGCAACAACGACATCATCATCGTTGAGCGGACGGAGGACGATGTGTTCCATGAGGACACAATCCGTTCCTTCGAGGGCAAGCCCATCACCATCAACCACCCCAAAGAGTTCGTCGGCCCGCACAACTACCGTGAGCTTTCTGTTGGGTCGCTGAACAATGTTCGTCGCGGGACTGGTGACATGCTGGGCAAGCTGGTCACCGACTTCCTCATCACCGACTCCACCGCTATCGGCAAGGTCGAGCGCCGTGAACTCCGCGAAGTGTCGTGCGGGTATGAGGCCGAATACAAACAGCTGAAGCCGGGTCGCGCCCGGCAGACCGATATCCGGGGCAATCATGTTGCCCTCGTACCTCGTGGGCGCGCTGGCCCTGAGTGTGCAATCTTCGACAGCGCGCCAAAGGAAATCTCCATGTCTGCCAAAGAAAAATTTATGGCAATGTTGGCCAAAGCGTTTGACGGCATGCCGGACGACGACGGCGAAGAAACTGTCGACGGCCTGAAAGCCAAGCTTGCTCTCCTGAAAAAGGAAAAGGAAGCCTCGGACACAAAAGCCAAAGATGCTCAAACCGTTGCTGACAAAGCAACTGCTGACCTGAAAAAGGTCAACGACGAGCTGACCACGGCCAACGCTGCCAAAGCGCAATTGACCACCGATCTGGCCACCGTGACTGCCGAAGTCACCGCGCTGAAAAAGCCCGCTGGCAAGACCACCAACGACGCTGCTGTCGTTGCCAAGGCCGAGATCCTCGCGCCCGGCATCGCTGCTGACACCACGGACATCCAGGTTGTTGCTTTGAAGACGGCCTACGCAACTGCCGATGGCAAGGCCGCGATCGAAGTGTTCACCGGTGGCAAGGCTCCGACCTACGACAACGCTGCTGCTGTGGACGTGATTTTCAACGGCGCTGCTGCTGCGATCGCTGCTGCCCGCAAGGCCGCGCTGGGCGGTGGTGGTGGCCAGGCCGTTGTCAAGACCGGTGACGGCCAGAAGACCACGGACTTCTACTCCGACTTTGCGGATGCCGCTGCCAAAGCGCATCCAATCCCCAAGCTGTAAAGCACACCCTCGAAACTTCAAGGAAACATCATGACTCAAATCATCACCAACTCGATGCCCATGGGTGTGCCCGGCGACCTTTCTCGTTCGCACGCCATCGTCGAGTCCTACAACCAGAACGTCACGACCCCGGTCGGCAAGTACGGTGTTCCCGTCAAGCTGGGCGCTGTGGCCGACACCATCAGCCCGATTGCCGCTGCAGGCACTTCGGCCTCCGTGGTTGGCTTCCTGGTGCGCGACTTCCCGTCCCAGGGCGGCTCGCTGAGCAACGAGGCATTCGGCGTCGCTGTTCCTCCTCTGTCCGGCCCGCTGTCGGTCTTGAAGGAAGGTTACATCATCGTCAAGAACAATGCCGGCACGCCAGCCAAGGAAGGTGTTGTTTACATGCGCATCGGCACTCCGACTGCTGACAAGCCGATCGGCGGCATCGAAGCGGTGGCCGACGGTGCAGACACTGTCGTCCTGGTGGACGCGCAGTTTATGGGCGCAGCGGATGCGGAAGGCAATGCCGAGATCCGCTACCGCGTGGGCAACTAACCCGCAACGACAACATCGAAACTACCAAGGAAACTGACATGAAAAAATTCCGCTTCGCCTCGATGCTCGCTGCCGCTGTTGCGCTCGCCTCGATGGCCTTCTCTCTGCCCGCTGCTGCGGCCAAAGCCTTCGTCGACCAAGCTCCCAAGCTTGCCTACGAGGCAACGCTGTCGCTTCTGAAGCCTGCCGCTGACGCTCTGGAAGGCTGGATGTTCTCCAGCGGCCTGGCACTGAGCATCCTGCAAACCTTCGACCAGGCCACGATCGACTCGACCGGCGTGTTCTTCCAGACCGAGCTGACGCGCGTTGACCCGGTGTTGAACCAGCCACTGGCCGAGTTCACGTGGTCGCGCGACATCGACATCGGCCCGCTGGACATCGGTGACGAAACCACGGCCTTCGACGCGGTGAAGTACACGGCAGTGGGCGGCGTGCAGCCTGCCGGCAAGTCGTTCATCGGCCCCAAGGCCACCGAGATCGGCAACGTCGGCGCGGACATGGAGCGCAAAACCGCTGCCACGTTCGTGTGGGCTGAAGCCATCCAGAAGACCGTCATCGAACTCGCCCGCGCTGCCAAGCTGGGCCGCAACCTCGATGCAACGCTGCTCGACGCGCTGAACATGAAGAAAAACGTTGACCTGCAAAACCAGGTCTACACCGGCGATGTTCTGCAAGGCATCAAGGGCCTGGTCAACAGCACACTGATCACCGCCACCGACGTTGCGCTGAATGCTGGCGCCACGAGCCGTCTGTGGATCAACAAGACCGACGACGAGATCCTGCAGGATCTGAACACGCTGCTGACCGCAACGTGGGCGCAGACCGGCTACACCTCGATGCCGCGTCG
>Ga0181338_1000108_pt1 | contig 18537 bp, 11 predicted proteins | sample Sp13VDMM110SD_FD_122168 | JGI IMG/M metagenome (GOLD analysis project Ga0181338, IMG submission 122168) | Freshwater viral communities from Lake Michigan, USA - Sp13.VD.MM110.S.D | ecosystem: Environmental > Aquatic > Freshwater > Lake | place: USA: Michigan | collected 2013-04-23
CATCGACTACACATCCGCGCTGGACCCTGAATACGCCCGGGAAATGTTCGACCACCAACTTCTTGAAAACCACGGGCACGCAGGGGGCGTCTACGCCGAATGGCTGGTCAACAACCACGATGAAGCCAAGCGTATCTGGCTGGAAGTCGAGGCCAAGCTGATCGCCAAGATCGGCCTTATCCCGAAGGAGCGCTTCCGCACTGGCGGGGTGGTGTCTAACCTTGCTGGGGGCGTGATCGCCAAAAGGCTGGGGCTGTGTTCCTACGACCTCAAGGCCATCTTTGAATGGGCCGTGGCCGAGTTGCTCCGCATGCGCGACGAAGCCAACGCGATAGCGGGGACCGTCTCTTCCTCGTCCGTCGTCGGCGACTTCATCAACCTGAATATCCAGAACATCCTTGTGGTAAACGCCAAGAAGGACAAGCAGTCAGGCATGAGTGCAATGCCAAGGCAGGAGCCCAAGGGCGAACTGCGGGTGCGGTTCGAGCCCGACACCAACAGGGTGTTTATCGTGTCCAAGGCGTTCATGGACTACTGCACCACCAAGCAGCTGCCGTACCGCGACCTCATAGCTGAAATGAAGACCGCCGGGCTGCTCCTCGGCAGCGCACCCAAGCGCATGTCAGCGGGCATGAAGCTGTCTGGACCCCCGGTCTACGCCATGGAACTGGACTTCCAGCACGCGGCGTTTGAAGGCGCAGAACCCCTCATCGAGGCACTTGGCGGGGAGGAGGAAGATGATAGTCCTGCACTGGCCGAAACTGTTTGAGGGTCAGGTTAGCCCTGATGGAGACATATCGTGGGATGGTTGGGGTACAGGCTACGGGTACAGCTTTAGCGGCGGTGGAGAAGGCGGGGGACACTTCCAAGGGAGGGGGGCCGGTCACAGCAACGGCCAAATGGGCGGATGGGGTTGGGGCTGCGGAGCAGGCGGCTGCGGTGATGGCAACGGAGAGAACCCACAACCGTGGAACTAGAGGGCGTAGAGTACCGGGTTAACTGGGACGCCTTCACCCCGGGCACGTCTATCTTCTTGCCTTGTCTTAACTGTGCAGAAGTACGCAAGCAGATGGCGAAAACCATACGCAAACTAGGCTTCCGCACCGTGGACAAAATCTCCATCGAGGGTGGCGTGCGGGGTTTACGTATCTGGCGCACGTGATATGTTGCGCATGCGAGGTGAGGTTGCTCCCCCCACTTTCGTCGTTGTGTTGCCCTGCCCCCCGCCGCTCCCCCGGCGGGGGGTTTTTCTATGTCTAGCGGTCACCCTCGTAGACAGGGGCAAAACGCGCGTCATCCTCGTTCAGCAGCATGCCACGGTAGGTGCGCTCGTCAGAACTCATCTGGCGCTCAAGCGACCGCTGCAGGGTTTCGTTGTCGATGAAGTAAGGTGCCGTAGGGTAGCGCATGTTGTGGCGCTCAATAGCGTTGTAGGCGTTCTGCACCGCGTCGGGCTCAGCATTCTCGTCTGCCATAGCGCGGTACAGGTTGCCCATGACACGGGTCTTCGCCCGCCCTGCTTCGGTGCGGGCACCTTGGAATGCGAAGGACTCCTTGCGGAAATCAGACACCTTCATAGGCACAAAGCCCACCGTCTGCGCGATGATGTCAGCCATGTTTAGTTCTTCTGGCTGGATGCTGGTGTCGCCGGTCGTCGGGCTCTCTACCCCCTGTTTGTTAAGCAGGATGGCATTCACTCCGCCGCGAAGGAACGCGGGCACGATCTTGGAGACGCCGCGCAACACCTTGCCCTCCGAAAAGTCCTTGGTGGCGTCAGCCACGGACATGGCCATGGACAGCGGCGGTATGTTGGCTGCAGCCGTGTTGAGGATGTCTTGGCTAGGCGTTTCGCCCGGCTTGCCGTCCCGGAACCACATGTTGCTGTTGGACAAGCGTGACGCAAAGTCCGCGCCGGTCAGTTCAGATATGACGCCATTCTCGATGATGTCGCCCATGCCGGTGCCGTAGGTTTCCGGCAGCCACTCCCTGCGGAACCAAGCCTCAAAGTTATCCAGCGGGTTAACAAGCGGGTCTTCCGCGCGAATGGCTTCCTTTTCCTCTTCGTCGAACATGGCCTTCATAGCCGCGCCAGCCGTAGAGCCAATGATGCCAAACACCATGGTACCCGGAACACCACCAAGGAGCGCGCCCATAGCCGTGATGCCAGCCAGCTGTTTGGCCGCCACTAGACGTTCACCCTTACCGGTAGCGATCTTTGCCACAAGGTCCATGTACAGCTTGGTCATGGCGATGGAGTACTGCTTGAACGCCGTGAGGGAGCGAATAGCCGCGCTCTTCATGAATGCCGGACGCTCGATGTCCAGATAGCTGCCCATGGACTTGTTCACGTTAAGCACAGCCGCGTCCACGGACGCGTCAAAGTTTTTCGTCTTCGCGTAGTGAAGGTCGAACGCCGTCATGAAGGCGACTTCGCGGGTCACCAGTTCGGCGGAAGTGTACACCGCGCTCAACACGCCGGTTACGACCGCGTCGGTTTTGGCTAACAGCTTAATGTTCTGTTTTGCCGGGGTGGCAGCAGAACTGGTGACGACGTCAACCATAGTCTCGAACACAGCGCGCGCTGCGCCTGCGAGGTACGCCTTCCTGAACAGCGGGTCTTTCCGGAACTTGTCCGAATGGCGCATCGACGGCAGGGAGAACACCTTTTCACCCAGCGCGTTGGTCTCGTTGGCCCCCAGCACCTTCGCAAAGTCGAGGTTCTTGGCAAAAGCCGCCGTGGTCTGGGCATAGCCATACTCAGCGCCGAGGAAGGGAACCACGACGCCCGGCAAGGAAACCCACTGCGCCGCAGCGGTAGCGGGCGCGGTCAGGAAGTAGAAGAACATAGCCCGGTTGACGCTGTTGAACATATTGGGGCCGTTCTCAGCCTCATAGTCCTGCACAAGGCGATTTTCCATTTCGTCTACAAACATGCGGTAGCGTGCCTGTTCTCTAGGCGTCTTCTGTTCCTTGATGTCGGCGCGCAGTTTCTCAATCTGGCTATCGACCTTGTTGTCGTACTCTGCAGAAGTAAGCAGGCTGGCGTACTGCATGGCCGAGTCTGCAAACACGCGTGTGAGGTCTTCGCTGAAGCCCGCGACCAACTCCTTGGTCTCGATGAAGTTTTTCTGCAGGCTGTTGGCTGCGCCGCTCATGAGCCACGTGCGGAACAGCTTGTCCTTCAGGGCCTCGATCTGCTTGGCATCGGGCAGGGTGTCTCCAGCAGTTTTGACCTCGTCCAGCGTGTCGAACAGCTGCTTCAGCATGGTCCCTCTGGCGTTTATGTCGTCCTGAAGTTCCTTCATGCTGTTGCCAACAAAGACCACACGCGTGCCGAGGGCGTCGTTGCCAGTTTCAGCGTCAAGCCCATACTCCCGCACCAGTTCCCGCAAAGCGGCATCGCGCTGGCCAGCGGTGTCGAATGTGGCAAAAACGCGCTTGCGCTTGCTGCCCTTGCTGGTGTCAGCGGCGATGTCCAACCAGAACTCGCCGAAGCGTTTGGCCGGAGTGTATTCGCGTGGGTACTGGTCATTAGGCACCAAGGTGTCCTCAGTGACTTCGCCCTCCAGCGCCCGGTCGACAGCTGCTTCCAAGTCCGCCTGCGTCTTTGCTGACACGTTCAGTCGGCGCATGGCGGAGTAGTTCAACGCCTTCAGGGCGTTGTACATGGTTTTGTAGAACTTCTGGGTAGCCAAGAACGCTTCGCGCCCGCCCTTCTGCTTGCCTAGCTCCTGCCACGCAGTGAAGACAAACTTGATCTCCTCCATGCGGATTTCTCGCGCCCTGCGAAGCCTACCGCGTTGAGTTTGGGTAATGTTTTTGTCGGCTAGACCTTTGGCAATCCACTGCATTGGTTTGTCAGCGTTGTAGCTGGCGTCCAGTGTATCCTTGAGGTCATTAACATCCACGCGGTTCAGACGTGTAGCATAGGCCACTTTAGCTACAGCCTCTTGCCCGCTCTTGTTGGCCAGCGTGACAAGTTGCTTGGTTATTTCGTTGAACCTGCGCTGGTAGGTGTGCAGCTGGCCGATCTTCTTGGTGCCGGTGTGGTAAAGCTCCATAAGCCCGGGCACGTTCTTGTCGCCCCATTCTGCCATAGAGCTAAGCGGCATAACCCGCAGCCACTGCTTGAACGCAGGGGTGCCCAGCGTGCTCAGCATGTCCTTAAGCATGGGCATGTGGTCCGCCATGTTACCGGCGGCATAGTTGGCGTTCGCGGCGCTGCCGGGGTTTCTGACGACGTTGGTAGCATCGAAGGCAGCCTGCGCCTTGGACACGACGGCCTTGGACTTCTTGATGGCCTTGGCCACTTTCGCCTTGGCAGCAGGTGCTGCGGTGGCCGTTGACTTCTTGGCGCGGGCGTCGCGCGTTTCTTCGGCGCTGAACTCGTTGGCCCGGTTAAGGCCCCCAGAAACGATGTTGTCACGTGCCCGCTGCAGCAGAGCTTGTATGTCAGCGTCGTTGTAGGAAAGTTTGGCACCAAAAAGACGTCCGACACTTCGGAACGCATCGCGCAACCGCGCCCAGACACGGGCCATCGCGGGAACCTTTTTAATCGCCGCAACGGGTGTGTCGGCCAGCACTTCTTCTAGCGCGATAGCCCTGCGCGTGCGCTCGTTATACTGCGTGTAAGCCTCCGGGTTGTCTGCGAGCCACTTGTCTGCGGCTGCGGCCATCTGCGGGTTGGACTTGATTGCGGCGTCGAGGATTGCATAAAGCTTCCTGCCAAGCTCCTGCCGCAGCCCGGCGTGGACCAGACTTTCGTGGTACACAGTGGCTTGTACGTCTGCCGCGTCTTTGTGCGTGTCGGCCACGACATAGATGCTCTTGCCGTCGTACTGGCCCTTAAGCAGTGTTTGTTCGGTGTTGCTGGGCACGTCGGTAGAGGTAGCAACCACGACAACAGGTGGCGCATTCTTCCAGCCAGCCACCACGCGGCTGGCAATGCTTTGAACCCGGCCTACCGGCAGGGCATTTTCGGTCGCAACTGCAGCGCTGCTGCGTTTGCCCCCGCCCTTAGCCTCCGGTGCTTTGCCAACTTCAAGGACACTACGCAGCTGTTTCATGCCTGCGGCCTTGCGGCGCTGCAGTTCTTCGGCGGTTATGCCAGGTTCAGTTTTGCGGAGGCTTTCTAGCTGGCGTGCGTTGTCCCTCTCTGCCCATGCAGCGCGTTGGGGAGGAGTCAGGTCGGCAAACTTAAGTTCGTCTGCGTCGTAGGCCTGCAGGCCCTCTTCGGGAGTTAGGGACGCGGCTTTCTCTTGGCGGACTTTAGCGGCGGCTTCAAACTCCGCAATCAACTGGGCGTCGGTTTTCTTCACCTGCGCTTTAGCGCGAACAGGAGCAACGGGGGCTTCTACGGCAGGCGCTGCGGGGGTTTCCACAACCGGAGCAGCGGGGGTTTCCACAACCGGAGCAGCGGGGGTTTCCACAACCGGAGCAGCGGGAGGAGCAGGCACCTTACTTGCAAACGCAGCGCCTTGTTGAACAACAGGGCGAAGTTCTTTTGGCGCGCCTCGGATGGCTGCCTCTATGCCCTTTGGACCTTCAAAAAGCTTGGCGCTAGCGCCCAGCAGGAATGCGTTGCGCACGGGTCCTTCCGGCAGTTCCACAGCCGCCGCTTCCTCAATGCCGCGCATGATAGCCACTTCGGGCGGAGGAGTAGGCGCAGGGGGAGGGGCTACCCGAGGAGGCTTGGCTTGGCGCACAGGCGCGGCCAGTTCAGCGGCAGCGGTGGCAACCGGCGCTAGGGTTTCACTCTCTACAGTGGGGGGCGTAATGGCTGGCGCAACTGCGGGGGCAGCAGCTTTTCTACCACGAGGACGGACTACAGGCTCAGCTAGTGGAGCGTCGACATTGCCTTCACCTTGTACGTCGAGAGCAGCAGGCTGCCCAACGCCGACCACATTTCCGGCTGCAGGTCCTTCAACTGGTCCGGCAACGCCGACCACTCCGCCCCGTGGGTCAGCGCTAGAAACGCCTCCTGCACTAGGCTGTCCGACAGGTACAACATTTGCAGCGCCTTTTCCTTTAGTCGCCCTGATTGGCGGCACGTTGCTCGCGACCTGCAACGCCATTTCGGCGGCTGTTTCCTCCGAAGAAACCAGCCCTTCGCCCAAAATCTGCGTGAACTCGGCGTTGAACACAACGCGCTGGTTAGGCGCAAGCGCCGCTATCGCTGTAGCAGTAGAGGGGGCAGCAGATGGCGGAACGCCGGGAGTGGAGGCGTTGGGGGGAGTAGCAGTGGGGACACCGGGAGACGGTGTGGCAGCAGGGGCGGGAGCGCCGTCGCGACGACCCGAGAAGGGTGCGCCAACGGCACCAATAGACGCATCCATGATAGCGCCAACGGCTGCAGACTCGCCGTATTCCCGCAGGGCCTCGCTGTCGCCCAGTGGCAGGCCAGCAGCGTACCGCTCACCAAACTGTTGACCAGCTTCGGCAGCGCCACCGGCTACAGCGCCTTGCCCAACACGCACAGCGCCCCTAGCCAATCCCGGACGTGCAAGTCTGGCCAGCGCAGTGTGGTTGACGGGGCCACCGAATACACGGTTTAGGCCGGGGATAAACTTTGTGGCTACCACATCTGCTGCAGCTTGCAGCGGAGCGGCGGCTAGCGCGCGTCCAGCGGCGTCACGGGTGAGCGAGGTCTGTCCGTCTTCTGTAGCCCTGTCCACGTTACTGCCAACGAAGAACGGGGTAGAAGCTCCCGCTCCACCAAGTACGCCGCCAACACCGCCAGCAAGCGTGCCGGGACCCGGAGCTACGGCAGTGCCAAGAGCCGCGCCGCCAAGGCCACCAGCGATAGCCGCGCCCATTTGCGGAGCGCTCTGGCCTAGGTTTTCGGCAAGGAAGCCAAGGGGGCTGACCTGCCCGCGCAGAAGTTGGTCAATGGTTGGCGCGCCTCCGGGGAGGCGTCTTTCGGCTAGCTCTGCAGCGCGGCGCTGCGAAGCCCGGTACGCTTGATCTTCTTCTGGCGTGGTGCGTCCAAGCGCCGTGTCTATGGCGTACGGCACGCCGGTGGTGAGGTTGTTTCTGGCCCGCGCAAAACCGGCACCAAGAGGGTTTCGCCGCACGTCTGCTTCGGGCACGGCTTCATGCACTGCGTTGCGCACTGCTGTTTGGCTCTGCCCCGGGCGACCCTGAATACTGTAAACATTGCCATCGTTGGCCCGCACCGTGTACGTGCGGAGCCCGGCTTCAGGGTTCTGTTCCCTGATACCTTCCACAACCTGCCGCCTAGACATGCCCGGGCGACCACGGATTGTGTAGGATTTACCATCCGGCATACGTTGAGTGTAAACCGTAGTATACTGGCTCATGTGTGCTAGTCGCCAATAACCGGAGTACGAGGGGCCGGGCGCACAGGGGGCGCAGGCCTACGAGGCGGCGGAGGAACTATCGCGACAGAACCCGGCACAAAGTTAGGTGCGCCTTGGTTGCCTTGGTTGCCCGGCATCTGGAAGCCGTTGCTGCCATTGTTGTCACCCTCCGCTGCACCGATCTCTCGGATGGCTGTTAGGGTCGCCTGCCTCTGCAGCTGCGCGTCTGTGTAGTTGGTATTCGCTGGATTGCCGCGCAGGGAAGCATAAATCTGCCCCGCGTAACGCTCCACCAAAGTCCTGCCTTCGCCTCCGCCGCCTCCGCCGCCACCACGTGCTGCGGCAGCGCGGTTAGCAGCGCCTTCAGAACGAGTAAGCGCGCGATCAAGCGCGTTCTCTGCGGCAATGGCTTCGCGTTGTGTCCTCGCGGTCAGTCGGCCTTCTGCTACTTCTGCAGCGGCCCTTGCCTGCGCAGTGGCAAAATCGGCGCGGGCTCTGCCTTCGGCGTTGCTGGCTTCTTCGATGTTGGTGAGCGCGGCTAGCCCTTGGCGTTGTTCAGCCTTGCGCTCCTTGCGGGCCTGCACAGCCCCCGGAATAGCGGCGTTGGCAGCCTGACCTGCGGCCTGCAGGAAACTAGGCGAGTTGGTGCCAGCCATACCAAACCCAATCTGGGCCAGCATGGTATAGAGGTCTTCCTTGCGGCTCTTCTCCTGAGCTTCCGGGGACATCAGGCCCTCATAGTACGTGGTGGTTTGGTCCCTGCGCGCAGTCTGTGGGGTGTATAGCCGGTTGTACGCAGCTAGGTTTTCTTCTGGGTTAAGGCCCAGACCATAGAGGTTTTCCGCCGAGTACGGGTCAACAGGGCCAGCGGCAGGAACTTCGTCACCTTCAGCAAAAGCCACCATGCCACCGCCAGCGTAGTTGTCGTCCGGGAACATGTTGTCCGGGACGGGCAGGTCAACTAGCCCACCATCCGCCATACCAACGGGGGGAGCGCCCATAGCAGGAGGACCGGGAGGAAGTGCACCAAGACCAGCAGGAGCGCCCATACCACCCACAGGGCCAGCAGGTCCGCCGCCCATTTGCGGGGGCATACCCATCGGAGGAGCGCCCATAGGCGGCATGCCGGGAGGCGGAGCGCCGACACCCATCTGCATAGGAGGGGAGAGCACATCTTGGGCCACGGTGCTGGCAGGCTGCTGTTCCTGCACTTGCGCAGACCGCATGCGGTCGATGAACATGCCAGCCAGCACAGCAGCGGTAGGGTCAACCGTCCCCAGCTTCGCGGCAGCAGCAATCTTCTGCTTGTTGCCCATGTAGTCCTTGGCGATCTGCTCAGGGGACTGCAGGCTGAAAGGCTTGGTTTCCATCTAGTTAAGTCCCGGACAGGCGTGCGAGGCTGGCTGCTCCCAGACCGACACCGCCAACTTGGGCCAGCATCGAGGGCGGCGGAGCGTAGGTAGTGCCAGTGGTGTTTAGTCCAACCGGGATGCCGCGCAGCAGGTTGCTGTAGTAGCCCAGCTGTTCCATCGGGTAGTCGCGCTGGCGCAGGAAGTCGGCGTAGGCCATGTCGTACTGCTGCTGGCGTTGCTGCTGGTACTGGTCCGCGCTGGCGCTCTGCAGGCCGAGGCGCTGTGTGTCAGCTTGCTGCTGCGTCAGACCAAGGTTACCCAAGGTGCGGCCAGCCTCCAGCGTTTGACCCAAGCCAGCCAGCCCCTGCTGGCTACCAAACTGGCGGGACTGCTCTGCGATACGTTGGGCGTCGAGGTTGCTGGACTGGTTGGCCAGCGCTGCCTGAAGACCCGTCTGGGTGCCGAGTTGTTGACGTTGCTGCGCAGCCTGCAGGTTTTGCTGCCCTACGCCAAAGCCAGCGGAACGGTCACGCTCGAACTGGGCCTGCGCATTTTCATAGGCAGACTGTGAGCCGCGCGCTTGGATGTCGCCGAGGTTCTGGCCTAGAGCCCGCTCGCGTTCGGTAGCCGCCAGAAGCTGCCTAGCTCCACCGTAAGTACCCTGCCGGGCAGCACCTAGGTCTTGGGCCAGCTGCGTCTTCTGTGCGTCGCGCACTGCTTCGCGCTTCTGCACATCCACGACATTCTGGACGTACGGAGACATGTACTGCTGGGCTTGGGGGTTACCAAACCGCTCTGCGCCCTGCATCTGGTACAGGTCCAGACCCGGCATATTGACTTGCTGGTTCGTCACAGCGGCGGGGTTGTATTGCCCGGCGTTCATGGACCCGATGCCAGCGGCGGTGGCGAAGTTACTCGCCATGCCAAACTGGCCGGGGGTCTGCATGTCCCTGATTTCGTACTGTAGCTCCTGCTGATCAGGAGTGAACCCGGCAATGCGCTGGCCTTCGTACGGGGTGTAGGGCCTGTAGGACTCCGCCTGCGCGCGGTTAAGCACATTCTCGTAGTACGGACGTGCGTATTCCGGCAGGTTGTTGGTCGTGGTCGTGGAGTTGACCTGCTGGGTAGGTGGTGTGCTGTCGCTGCCGCCGCTCATGACATTTTATCCAGATACTCACCCAACGTTTCATGGTGGGTAAAAAAATGCCTGACATCCAAACTGACCGCACGCATGTAGTCGCGACCACGGACAAGGTAGATAATGTACGCTACGAACTCCATATACCAGTCACGCAACACGTAAGCAAAGACCTTATCGTTGTCGTCGCCGTGCTCAAGGTCGTTGGCGTCTAGCCAAGCATTAATACCCGTGACGATGATAGGTATAAGCTGCGCTTTGAACCGGTCGAAGAAAGGGTTCAGCGGCATTTCGGTCAGCACTTTGAACAGCACGCGAACAACGTGCCCGTCCTCGATAGGCTTGTCCTTGTCGATCAGGTCATCAAACAGTTCGCAGGTGTCCGAAAAGTCCATGACAAACCTGATGGCGTTGGCGTCGCCCAGCCACTCTGCAAGCTTTGCGTTGCGTGCTTGCTGCCATTCGTATGTGTCGAACTCGGGTGTAGCGATCATTTAGTCATTGCCTTCCGCAGTTTGGTGTCTTCCCCACGGTCGGCACCTTTGCGAGCTTTATGGGCTTTGTCCATCAAGGCGTACAGCCGGGCGGTGCCAGCTTTCATGTCGCCGTTGCCGAACCTGCGTACAGCGTCAGCACTGAAGTGCACTTCGTCACGAGCAACCCGGGCTGGCCTACGCCCGTCAATACGCGCAGGCACAGAGTCACTTACCCCGTCACCGCCGCCGTTAATCGGGCGTCCGCCGTAGCGGGCAAGGATTTCCTGTCCTGCGGAGCTACTGCCGTTGCCAAGCTCTGACACTGTGCGGGCGTCAACAACAAACCCACCCTTGTTAAGGTCCACGGTGCCACCGGTGGCGAACTTGCTGCCCTTGCTCTTGAGTTGCGGAGCCAGCGGCATGACCTCGGGTTCCGGCGGAGGCGGGAAGAAGGGTGAATAGCCGCCATACAACGCTTCGTCTTGATAGACGTCGCCAGTAATCGTCGGGCGCACAGGGGGAGCAACCACTTCCGGCGGAGGAGGCGGAGGCGGCAGGATAACCGGCGGGTAGATAGGGGGAGGCGCGACAGGAGGAGCCACTGGGGGCGCTACGTTCTTCCCACCACCGGGAGCAATAGCTAGATCGCCGGGGCGCACTTCGGGTGCGGGGGGCGGAGGAGGCGAAGGGGGAGGGGGCAGAGTAACCACTTCGTCTTGATAGACGTCGCCAGTGATCGTCGGGCGCACGGGAGGAGCAACCACTTCCGGCGGAGGCGGAGGAGGCGCGACTGGGGGAGCCACTGGCACGACGGGAGGCGGCGGAGGAGGGAGAGTAACTGTAGGCACCTGCGGAGGCGCAACGGGGGGAACGACCACTTCCGGCGGAGGCGGAGGGGGCGCGATAGGAGGAGCTACGGGCGGCGGAGCGACGGGAGGTGTATCAGTAACTTCGTCTGCTACATCAAACCCACCGCCGCGAGGGTTTACCGGGCGCGGAGGCTCAACGACCACTGGCGGTGCCGGTGGCGGAGGAAGTGCGGGGTCAACCACTGGAGGCGGAGGCGCTGGGGGTGGAGACACGACAACCGGCGGAGGCGGAAGCGTGGGGGTAGTAGGAGAAATCAGCGGCGGTACGGTGGGGCGAGTAGGGTTCGTGGGCAGCGGCGTCTCAGAACCGCTGCCCCCCTCTCCCCCCGATATGCCACCTCCGCCACCTCCGCCGCCTTCATTGACCTCTGTTGACGTAGTCCCGCCCCCAAACCCGCGAACGTAGCGGGTCAGCCGGTCTATATCGTCTTGAGTGATGTCGAAGCCGCCACCAGTGTAACCGCCACCAGTGTAGCCACCGCCACCACCAATAAGCGGAGGGGGAGGAGCGACTGGCGGGGGTGGCGTGTACGTAGTCTCCCCACCGCGCGTACCGTAGTTGTACTCGTCGCCGTAGCCCAAGGGGCGCGTGATGCGCCTAGCGGGCGGCGTGCCGGGCGGCGGAGGTGGGAAGAATGGCAGGTTACCGCCGCCACCATTAGGCGGAGCAATCTCTAGGTTGCCGGGGCGCACTTCAGGGCGAGGTCCCGGAGGGGCCGGGGGGAGCGTGAAAATGCCGCCATCGCCGGGGGCGATGTCCAGATAACGGGGGCGCACTTCTGGCACCGGAGGCGCTTCGCCCTTCGCGCTGGGGGCGATGTCTAGGTTGCCGGGGCGCACTTCTGGTGCGGGCACATCGCCACCCTTGGCAAAGCCTCGCGGAGCAGGGGCAAAACCGGGGTAGGGGTTAACGTCGTCGAAGTACCGGAACTCGGATGAGTCGTTCTCTGAGCCAGCTGGTTTGAAACGTGCACGGCGCTCTGTCGGGAGATAAGGCCCTTCGTAGTTGAACCCGTCGTCTTCAGCTTCCGGACCCGCGTAGCGAGGTTCCATGGCGCTCATGATCGGCATGGCCGCGCCCAGAGCCGCTGCACCGGTTTTGTACATGCTGGTCGGCCCAGCTGCGCCAGCAAAGTTCTTAGAGGCTTCTCCGGCGAACCGCCGCCCGAAGTCAGCAACCTGCTGGCCACCTTGTTGGCCGAACAGTTCGGGGAGGAACGCCTGCGGTGCCGCCACGTTGCTAAGAACAGCGTTGGTTCCACCCATAGCCGCAGGTGCTAGCGGTGCTGCCGTAGCGCCCACCGGGACAGCTGCGCTAGCTGGCACCGCGTTGCCTAGAACCGCATTAGATGCGCCCAGAGCAGTTTGCCCGACACCAGCCGCCCCGGCCCCGGCCCCCACACCGGTAGCCGCTCCTGTGCCAGTTACAGCAGACGTAGGGATCGCCCCGGCAGCGCCAGCAGCACCAGCCGTTCCAGCGCCAGCTGCACCGATGCCCAAGCCGCCAGCCAGTCCAGAACCGCCAAACGCGCCGAGGCCAGCCATCAGGCCCTTTTCTAGGTTACCGGTAGCCATAGCAGTGCCGCCACCGACGACAGCCGCAGTGAGCATGGGCGGGATGCCGAAGAAGGTGCCAGCTACGCCGAGAATAGTGGGCAGCAGGTCTTCAAGGAAGCCAGCCTCGGGCAGGCCGGTTGTCGGGTTAGTCGTCAGCGAGCCGCCCTTCATCTGTGCCAACTGCTGCAGGCCGTTAACCTCGCTCGGCGTGACGTGCATGAGCATGCTGTCGTTGCCACGCCCAAACTGCGACATCTGCTGGGCTTGTGGCGCGGCGGGGTATGGCGAAGAAGGCTGCGTCTGTGGCGACTGCGACGCAAAGCCCATTGGGTTAGAGCTACCACCCATGGGGGTCATCCCCATCCCTTGCGGGCTAGGCGGCTGCGGCTGCTGCGTTTGCTGCGGCGGAGGCGGGAACATGGCTTGGTCCTCGGAGTAGTGGCTACACAGCCACTGCAAAATCTACACTAACAATACGACGCCTGCTAGGCTGGGGCTATAGTTGTTACAGTGCCGGAAGAGCCGCGATACTTAAGCGCCCCGGCTTGGATGTAGAGCACGCCGCCGCCAGTGGGGTTAGTGGTTGGAACCGTCGTGGCATTAGCCATGCCGAGCACACCGGTGCCGGTTCCAAACTGTGTCGACGTACCTACTCCTGCGTTCCCGCTAATGGCCAAGGTGCCGCCGTTGAAGGTGCCCCCGAAAAACTCGTCAGCCCGGTAGGACTTGGCTTGGTTGGGCGTCAGTGAGTCAAGCTGGGAAAAGTAAATCTCCAGCGTACGCAGGAACTGCCTGAAGTACTGAGGTTCATAGGTCTCCGGCGGGTTGGGGAGCGGGGAAAACTTGAAGCGTTCCAGAGCCATATCAGCGGGACCCGTCTTCGCGCACGTCGAGGCGCGACGTGCCTAGGTTCCAGTGGACACCAAAGCCGTCAGATGAAACCTTCAGCGACATCTGCCGCGCGCGGGCGCGGATAAACACCTGCTCGGTAAACTCGCCCACAGCCGTCTGGGTAACCGCTCTGGCGTCCTGCGCATCGGCACGGCGGGCACTGCCCGGGAAGTTCCGAGACTGCAGCGTAAATGTAGCTTCGGGGTTTTCCACAGTGGAGTACTGGAACTTGATGTCGGGTATCAGCCTGCGGGACAGCATGAACTTGTCACCGTCACCCAAGTCAAAGTCGTTGGATTGGATGTAGGCTTCCATTGGCAGCACGTCGTCGTTCACGCCTTCCTCGTGGTTATACACGAGTCCTGTTTCAGTAGTAGCATCTGGCGTGTCGTTATTTGAAGCCAGCGGGCTGGTGTACAGCTGGGAGTCCATCCACGCTGTTCTGGCCATCATCCCATAATACCAAATCTTTTCTACGTAGTTATAGATTACGTAGCTGTCGTTTTTGTTGGATGTGGCGCTAGGGTAGAACCACCAGATTTCGTTCCACTCTTCGTTAGTACCAGCGACAATCTGTTCCAGCTGTTCGTAGTTCAGGTTGTCGAACACATGGCTTAGCAGCGTGCAGTCCAGTGTTTCTACACGGCCTGAGTACATGTAGAACTTGCTGCGGCCCATCCAGTACACAATGTTGGAAGCGGAAATACGCGCCCGGGGGCCAGCGATAGTGATGTCAGGCGCGTATTCCTGCAGGGCAAACACGTCGGTGGTGCCGAGGAACTGCAGGGCGTACAGGGTGATGTCAGTCCAAACCAAGATTTCTTGGCGAGTGGGCAGGGCTGTGACGATACGCGAGCCGCGCGAAGCGCGCAGGAAGCCCGCCGAGTTGGTGACCATTGGCGTCCAGTCGCCCGGCGTGTCTTGGTCAGCCCAACGGATAAGGAGCGGGTCGAAGTCGTCAGGGTCCGTGCTACCGAACGGCACGGCACCAAAGGCAATGAGGTGTCTATCCTGCTGCGACACCATGAGTTGGGTGATAACAACAGGCACATCGTTGGCTACAAAACCTTCGGCGGTGGCGTAGTCCACCAACGAGATAGCCCGCGTGCTCAATGCGTTTGAAGGGTCAGTCGTTAGGCCGCGCTGCCACACATAAGCCGCGCCGCCACGGATGTTGGCAAACAGGTCGTTGTCGAAACTGTCGAACCACCAGTCCTGCTGTGGCGAAACAATAGGTACGTTAGCCCCACTACCCCAAGCGTTGCGACCCCACAGCCCTACACCCCATCCATACCCGTACTCCAGCGTGGCGCTGCCAACGTGGATTTCAAACGCCATGGTAATGGCGGTGCCACCAGTAGAGGCCGCTGTAGAAGTCGCGGCTGTGTCGACCTGAAAAGTGAAGGTCGAGGAAGTAAGCACGGTGACTTCGTGGTTAGCGTTAATCTCGCTTAGCGGTACGCCACCCATAGAACCGACAACGCCGGAAATGGTTACGAAGTCACCCGTCGAAGCCCCGTGGGCCGTCAAGGTAACAAGGACAGTCCGTGAGCCAGACGTTACTGACAGGGAGTTATCGGTGCTGGTGGAAACGAACGTGGCCCTGATCGGCGTCACGTCGTTGTAGCGGCTGCCCAGCTCAATATACAGTTTTCGGTTAGTGCCCACCGCGAGGAACAGGTCGCTGAACGTGGTCACCCAAGAGAACATGTTGCGGCAAACGCCGTAGAAGTAGTTGGGTGAGTACTTTACCCAGCCGCCCAGCTTCTCTGGCAGGCCGCTCCTGAAGCGTACTTTGTCGCACTCCCACCACCCGCCTTCACCAGAATAGTTGGTGACGTCGCGGTTGATACCGGGTTTGAACTGTAGCTTCAGGAGGGCCATAGGCGGTGCGCTAGTCTAGGGATTTGGGGTCGAGGGCTAGCACCAGCTGCGAATAGACCAGCACGGACAGGGTTTTTGCCGCCCGTTCCAGCAGTGTGGTGATGTCTCCAGCGGCCAGTTCTGCCTTTTCGTCAGCCAGCTTCAGGCTCAGCTTGGCCAGCTTCAGCTTCGCACCGGCTTCCATTTTCGCGTCGTCTTCCATCTGGGCGTCGATAGCCATGTAGAGGGCGAAGCGAATGGTTGCGGGTTCACCGTCCGGGTTCGTGATGACATTACCGGCGCGGTCGCGAAGGGGAGTGTTAAGCATCTGTGCTCTCTGTTTCTGTTGGGGTTAGAGGGGTGGGTTCCGGGGTAGGCGTTGCCCACGGCACAGGCATGGTGACGATGGGCGGGTTACGCAAGTTCTCGATGCTGACCACAAGCGAAGCGTCCATGGATGCCATGCCTTCCTCGCCGATGGCGTCTTCGATCCATTCAACTACCTGTGCCTCGGTGACAGTGTCAAATGGGGTGAAGGACGCCGGGTCAGGAGTGGCGAAGCCTTGAGCGCCGTAGACCCCGGAGGAGATATCGTCTGTGCTGTCCGTAGCCCGGTAGCGCCAGTGGGCGACCTTGATGACGTCGATCATACCGTCGTCGGACGGTGCCACGTCGAGGGAGGAGATAATCCAAGTGTAGGCGATGGTCATGATTGTTCTTCCTTACCACGCAGGGATATAACGGGTGGTGCCGTTGTCGTTGAAGGGTATCCACTTGGTCGGGTTGCCCGCCGCCGGAGCATTAAGCAGAGTGCCCGCCGCCGCCGCCGCCCCGTCGTTCATGGCAACTGCCGAAGTCAGCATGGCGGTGGCCGTCCCGATGGTTATAAGCCCAGTAACGTGGAGCATTGACGCAGGCGAAGTCGTCCCGATGCCGACGTTGCCTGCCGCCGTGATGCGCATCCGGTCAATGCCGTTAGTTTTGAAATCAATAAGGCCGCCACTACCGCCAGTGTTATCGGCGGACAATATAATCGTCCCAGTCGGGCTGTAGATAAACTGGCTAGCGGCGTTTAGCAGGATGCTCCCATTAAACTTTGCGTCGCCGTTAACATCTAGCTTTGCGGCAGGCGCACTGGTCCCGATGCCTACGTTGCCGTCACCACGAACCGCGAACATATTAGTTGCGCTTGTGTTTCTTATCAGGAAACTGAGGTCGCTACTGTTAGTGCCCGCGTCAACCAGCAATCCATAAGACTGCCCCGTAGTAGAGCTGCCAACTAGCTGCGAAGCCCAGTCCCCAACTGGTCCTTGAACTTTTAGGGTAACTGTAGTGCTAGGCGCGACGCCTAAACCAACCCGTTGGCTTATGTAGGCGTTTCCAGCTACATCCAGCGCCTGCGAAGGCGAAGTAGTCCCGATGCCGACGTTGCCTGTAGTGGCGGCTATGCAAAGCGGGACGGCTCCGCCCGAGGTGAAGTCGAGACGGGTGCCTGACCCCCAATAGATTGCCGCTTCGCCTGACTGCTGACCCATACCAACAGACCGGGTCGAGGTCCGGTATTGCAGGCCGTCGTTATTGCCCCCCACTACGTCAAGTTTTGTAGAAGGCGAAGTAGTCCCGATGCCGACGTTGCCTCCGGTTAAGATAGTCAGGCGTTCGCTGCCGGACGCGGAGAAGGCAAGCCGGGTCGATGATGCTGGGTTAGAAATCGTCCACGACTCTACGCCGTCTTGGAACAGTTGGAGCGTCGCGCCAGTTCCCGACGTGCTGTTAATCAACATTTGCCCGGAGGGGCTCGAAACGCCGTTACCAACCTTCAAAGCGCCAACTACATCGAGTTTAACCCCCGACGTAGGAGAAGTAGTCCCGATGCCGACGTCGCCGGTCGAATTAAACGAAACCCGGTCTTGTCCATTTATGTAGAACCGGACGTGGGACGTGTTCGCCGGGCGGTAAATAACGGCTGTTTCAGTCCCCGCGCTTGCGAAGCTGAAGCCCGGTTCAAGGGCTGCCGGTGAGTCAACACGAACCCGCGCCGCCAACGATGCGTCGTAAACGTGAAGTTTTGGCCCAGACGAACTTGTCCCAATGCCGACCTCGCCGCCCGGGTTAATCCGCATCTTCTCGGTGCCAGCCGTAGACCACGCGATTGTGTCGGCGGCGGGGGACCACATCCCGGTGTTCAAATCCCCCGTGAAGGTGAGGGACGGGGTAGCTACAAGGCCAGCAGCCAGAGCAAGCGACGTAGCCGAGGCAGCACCTAGCGTAGGAGTAACCAGCGTCGGGGAGGTAGCGAACACCAGAGCGCCCGAGCCCGTCTCGTCCGTTACTGCAGCGGCGAGGTTAGCGGAGCTAGGGGTAGCGAGGAAAGTGGCTACGCCCGTGCCGAGACCCGACACGCCAGTGCTGATGGGCAGGCCAGTAGCATTAGTCAGCGTAGCAGATGAAGGGGTGCCCAGAGCCGGAGTTACCAGCGTGGGCGACGTAGCAAACACCAGCGCGCCCGAGCCCGTTTCGTCAGTGACCGCAGCGGCGAGGTTGGCGGAGCTAGGGGTGCCCAAGAAGGTAGCGACGTTAGCGGCGAGACCCGACACACCCGTGCTGATGGGCAGGCCAGTAGCGTTAGTCAGCGTGGCGGACGAGGGGGTGCCCAGAGCGGGAGTGACCAGCGTGGGGGAGTTGCTAAGAACGACAGCGCCAGTGCCGGTAGATGTCGTGACGCCAGTGCCGCCGTTGGCGACAGCCAGAGTTCCAGCGACCGTGACAGCACCTTGCGTAGCGGTGCTCGGAGTGAGGCCCGTAGTCCCGAAGTTGATAGAGGTGACAGCGACGCCAGTAGCTGCGCCCCACGACGGTGCGCCGCCCGTGTTGCCTACAAGAACCTGCCCGGTCGTACCTGCAGCCGTGACGCCAACCGTGGCTCCGCCGTAAAGAATGCCGTTGGAAGTGAAAGAGGTAGCGCCAGTGCCGCCGTTGCCTACAGGCAGAGTGCCAGTGACACCCGTAGTGAGAGGCAGGCCAGTGACGTTAGTCATCACGCCGGAAGTGGGGGTACCCAGCAAGGTCTTC